>Ga0315551_10000066_pt1 | contig 77611 bp, 64 predicted proteins | sample SalMarSW160290MG_FD_203678 | JGI IMG/M metagenome (GOLD analysis project Ga0315551, IMG submission 203678) | Salt marsh sediment microbial communities from the Plum Island Ecosystem LTER, Massachusetts, United States - Salt Marsh Sediment SW1602-90 ...
CGGCTACGGCGAGATGATGGGCGGCATGGCCGGTTACGGTGAAATGGGCCTTCCCTCGGCTACGGTTCTGACTATCCGCGCGAAAAAATCAGACGTGGACGACTTCGCTAAGGGCGAGCTGGATTTTGAACAGTTCCAGCAAACGGTAGAGATATTTACATACTGATTGTTGTGAGAAAAAGAGCGTATTATGTCCACGCGAAGAATTATTATTGGATTGGTCGTATGCTCCTCGATAGTTGTATTTTGGTCTGGCTGTTCTTGGTCCAGGTAGAAGGTTTTTGGAAGCTTTCGGAACTCAAGTGAAACCTCTTTTTAAAAAACAAAGATTATGAAGGATATGCCGATACGCAAGCAGGTAAGCGTGGGGGCGATAGTACTGGTCACGTGGGGACTGGTCACAGGATTGCGGGCTGATGCGGCCTCTTCGCCGGACAGTGGCGCTGATACGGCCCCGACCAGAGTCCTGCACTTTCCCCAGGATCAGTGCATGGGGAGGTTATCCGTCGAGGATCCAAACCTTGGGAGTTCATACCTCGAATTAGGCCGTGATCTGTCCTTGCCACTGGGATTAGACCCGAAGCGTGTGAGAATGGGTGGCGACTCGGATTTCGTTGGCCTGGCCCGGGGCGATGTGGCCGTGCCCGCAGGGCGGAACATCTATCTCACCACGTTACTACAGCCTAGGCAGGAGGATTTTGCGCGACTGCCGTATGGGTCACGAATGTCCCTGCGAAACAGGTTCAGCTCAGACCCGGACGACCTCTCCGGACTGTCGGGACTTGGCCCGAATGACCTGTACAAGCTCAATGTCTCTTCCATGTTCGCAAGGGCCGATGCGGATCGGCGTGTGCTGGCGCCGATCTCCCATCTGACGGGTCTGCAAATTCTAATGCTGTATCAGACTGGAATAACCAACGAGCAGATGAACTACCTCAAGCCGCTGCGTGCGCTCAGGGCCCTGGAACTCAGTAACGAATTCTCGATCAGCAACGCCGGCATGGCGGCACTGAAAGACCTGCCGGGGTTGGAGTACCTGGACCTCGATACGGGAACTACGGACGCGGGCCTCAAACATCTCGGGCAACTAACCAACCTGCGGTGGCTGAGGATACGGACTGGAAAGATATACGGCCCCGGCCTGGCGGAGTTGGCCAATCTGTCCCGGCTGGAGCGCCTATGTCTCTGTAGTTCCTTTCAAAATCCAAGTCTAATCTCCGACCGGCACATCAAATACATGGAGGGCCTGACGCAGCTCAAGAGTCTGACCCTCTGGGGAATTGGCGATCGTCTTACCGACGCCAGCCTTGCATCTATCAGCAAGCTCACGAATCTGGAAGAGCTTCACTTCATCACGACCAACCCAAAGTTCACTAGTGGAGGGATCACCCACCTTAAACGACTCAAGTACCTGCGCAAGCTTGACTTAGGATTTGCATGGATCAGTGACGCCCGATATCTCATGGCGTTACCCCAACTGGAATTCGTTAAGCCCGTCGAGTTGACCGTAGAAAACATGAAGGCCCTCAGCGGCCTTCGTAATCTCAAGTCTCTAGGAGTCTTTTTGCCGTCGCTGCCTAATGGCTCAATCGATGATCCTGCGGCTGCATCGTACCTGGGCGCCCTGGGCTCTTTAGAGGAACTCAGCTTTTGCGGATCTGCTGCGGGAAGATTCGTCTCTGATGAGGAGGTGGCCTATCTCGAATCACTGGGTCGTCTGAAAAAACTGTTTCTCGGCGGGAGCAAACATTTGACCGACCGAAGCCTGGCGTCTATCAGCAAGCTGGATCAGTTGGAGTCATTGGACTTTAGCGTTTTTGGCGGTGCAGGTGTAACCAAGAGCGGACTAAAACAATTGAGTGGTTTGACGAACCTCCATACCCTGGATGTCAAAGTGTACCCGGTTGTGACAGGCCCGGTCGATGGAGTAACGCTGGATTTCTCGGCGCTCACGAACCTAAATACCCTGACTCTGTCCGGGCTTTCGCTGCAGGATGCCGACCTGGCGTCTTTAGCGGTCCTACATCATCTCGAATGGCTGAGCCTTGACGGCGCCTTTACAGAAGAGGGGCTGTGGCGCCTGAGGAACCTGTCCGAACTGAAGCATTTGGATATCAGAGGCATATCCTGCACCACTGGTGACCGTCTGGGCGATCTTGGAGGACTGACGAAACTCGGAGACCTGACACTCCTCGGGCGGATCACGGATGCCGCCCTGGGCCGTCTGACCGGCCTTCCTTCCTTATGGTCACTCAGGGTGGAAACCGATGAACCGATTCGGCCCGAAACAGTCGCCCGCCTCAAACAGGTCATGCCCATGATCACATATATTCACATCGAAAAACCGCAACGGATAATACAACCGGCAAACCGACAATCCCGAGAACAACGGGAACGTACTCGAGTTAGTCCATCTCGTACTAATCGGCGGGCACCGGCGAACCGCCGGAGTGAAAGGAGATAAAGATAGTCACCAATAATATAATACGTAAGCGAATTGAAGCAGGGGCGATCATGCTCGTTATCTTTGGACTTGTCGCGGGCTTGCGAGCTAAAGAAATTACCTTGTTGACGCCCAACCAGCCGCCGGCAGCAACCAGGGTTCTGTCCTTTCCATCCGGGCAATGCATGGGCAATCTTTACCTTGAGCCCGAAACCGGTCCGGGTTGGGACCCTGAACATGTGGGGCTGTTGGGCGAATGGGAGTACCTTAGCGCCGCACAGGGCGATGTACGTGTGCCCGAAGACCGAAACGTTAAACTGTGGGTTCGACTGGCACTTAGTCCGCGGGAGTCAGCAAAACTGCGTGCACAAGATCCTCAGGCTCACCAACTTACGGTTGCTGACCGGACCCGTAAAGACCCGGATGATCTGTCAGGGCTGTCGGAAATTGAACCGAATGACTTGTTTTGGCTCTCAGTCAGCACCGAGATGTACCTAAGGACTGATGCAGACCCAGGGATATTTGAGCCGATCAGCCATTTGACGGGTCTCCGGATACTGACCCTAAGCAGCACTGGAATAACTGATGAAGGTCTTGAGCACCTCAGGTCGCTACGTTCACTCAGGGCCTTGGAGCTCATGCAGGCATCTATCTCAAATCGGGGCCTGGCTGTCCTAATGGATTTGCCTGCTCTGGAATACCTGGAGCTCAATACGGGTCTGACCGACGCAGGCCTTAAGCAGATAGCCCAACTGTCCAATCTACGCTGGCTGAATATAGTGGATGGAAATATATGGGGCCCGGGCCTGGCCGAACTGGCGAAGCTGCCCCGATTGGAGCGTCTATGTATCCACCAAAGTCGCAGTCCACTTTTCGACCGGCACATCAAATACCTGGAGGGCCTGACGCAGCTAAAGGGCCTGACCCTCTGGGGCAGTGCCTGCGATACCCTCACCGATGCCAGCCTTGCCTCCATAGGCAAGCTCAAGAATCTGGAAGAGCTTCACTTCATCATGACCAACCCAAAGTTCACTAGTGGAGGGATCGCCCACCTTAGACGACTCAAGTACCTGCGCAAGATTGACTTAGGATTCATGCAGATCAGTGACGCCCAATATCTCATGGCGTTACCCCAACTGGAATTCGTTAAGACCGTCGAGTTGACTGTAGAAAACATGAAGGCCCTCAGCGGCCTTCGTAATCTCAAGTCTCTGGGAGTCTTTTTGCCGTCGCCGCCTAATGGCTCGATCGATGATCCTGTGGCTGCATCGTACCTGGGCACCCTGAGCTCTTTACAGGAACTCAGCTTTTGCGGATCTGCTGCGGGAAGATTCGTCTCTGATGAGGAGATGGCCTGTCTCGAATCACTGGGTCGTCTGAAAAAACTGCTTGTCGGGAACAAGCATTTGACCCACCGAAGCCTGGCGTCTATCGGCAAGTTGAAACAGTTAGAAAGCCTGACCTTTAGCTTTTCGGTTTTGAGCGGTGCAGGTGTAAGCAAAAGCGGACTGAACCAATTGAACGGTTTGCCGAATCTCCGCTTCCTGCAAGTGAACACATGGGGGAATGCTGCTAAAACAGACCCGGCCGACGAGCTGATGCTGGACCTGTCGGGACTAAAAAAGATGAAGGACATGAATCTGACCGGGCTACAATTGCAGGACAGCGACCTTGCATTCCTTGAACACCTGCCCTTACTTGAGAGTTTGATGATTCAACCAGATTCCCCCCTGACTGGAGCGTTCTTACGTCACCTCAGGGAGCTGCCTGAACTGAACCGCCTGTGGGTCAGCGGACTTTCGGGCTGTACGGGCGAGGATTTGGCACATCTAAACGGCCTGCCGAAACTCAGAAGTCTGACACTCCGCGGGCGGATCACGGATGCCGCCCTGGCGTCTCTGACAGGCCCTTTGTCTCTGGAGTCGCTCTATGTTGATACCGATGAACCCATCCGTAAGCAGACGGTGGCCGATCTGGCAAAAAGTCACCCTGTGATTGAGTATATTCACATAAATAGAATGCCGAAAGTGCAGACCCAACCTGTCAGCACACCAAAACGCACCCCAGTCAGTCCATCTCGTGTCAATCAGCGGACGCAACAGAATCACCGGCGCCGCAGATAACCCTCCGGCCCGTGACCGCGTGGATTACGTTGGTCTTTTGAGTATTATGTCACTGGACAAAGCCCGTCTGGAACTGCGGGATGTATTGAACCTTCGTCAGCAGGCACCTTAGTATTGATGGGATGGCTTGACTGACATTGCATCTCGACTTTGCAAATATTCGTAGATTATTTTACTGATAAGGACCTCAAAACTCCACATATACCGGGCGAATCAAGGCTGGGCTTTGAGCTCAGCCTTTTTTACGCGCCGGCACACACGCGTACTCTACACAATAAGGCAAGATTATATAAAAATCACACTTTTTATAAAACAAGTTGACGTTGGCATGCCTTTTCGTTAGAATCACGCGGTTTTTTTTGAACATAAATTACGGATTATGGAGGTAATGTGCATATATGCATAATATAAACGAATTATTAAAAGAAAAGCTGACAACTGAAAACTACGACAGACTTATCGCTCTGGACAATCCGAAGATGCATGAGTTTGTCGCCGATGCGATTGATCTTACCGGACCGGCCTCAGTCTTTGTCTGCACTGATTCTGAGGAAGATAGAGCTTATATTCGCGAGCTGGCAATAAAAAATGGCGAGGAAATACCACTAGACATCCCAGGCCATACCTGCCACTTTGACGGATACCACGACCAGGCCCGTGATAAAGCAAGGACAAAATACTTATTGCCGCCCGGCCCCGACCTTGGCGCAAGCCTCAATTCCATCGAGAAGAAAACCGGCGTTGAAGAAGTCCGCTCTTTTCTGAAAGACTCAATGAACGGCCGGGAAATGCTGGTCTGCTTTTTCTGTCTGGGCCCAATCGACTCAGATTTCTCTATCCCCTCCATTCAGATAACAGATTCGCCCTACGTTGCACACAGCGAAACTATTCTCTATCGGCCCGGCTACGAGCAGTTTAAGAAATTCGGCCCCTCGCCAGAGTTTTTCAGATTCATCCATTCCGAGGGCGAGCTCGAAAACGCTGTGAGCAAGAATATTGATAAACGCCGGATTTATATAGACCTCGAAGAAAACCTGGTCTATAGCGTCAATACCCAGTATGGCGGCAACACCATAGGCCTGAAAAAACTGGCCTTGCGATTGGCCATCAACAAGGCCTCCCAAGAAGGCTGGCTCGCCGAGCATATGTTTGTACTCGGCGCCCATGGCCCGGACGGCAGGGTAACTTACTTTGCCGGCGCATTTCCATCGGCCTGCGGAAAGACCTCAACCTCGATGCTACCGGGACAAACCATCATCGGTGATGACATTTCCTACTTACGCAAAAAGAACGGCCGAATGCACTGTGTGAATGTTGAAAAAGGCATTTTCGGCATCATTCGCGACGTCAACTCAAAAGATGACCCCATTATTTACAAGGCCCTTACAGATCCTTGTGAAGTCATCTTCTCTAACGTCCTGATTGATGATGCGAAGAGGCCTCACTGGCTCGGTATGGGTGCCGAGCTGCCGACAGAAGGAACTAACCATTCGGGTAAATGGCACGAAGGCAAAACCGACGCCGACGGTAAGGAAATTACCGCCTCGCATAAAAACGCCCGTTATTGCTTAAATATTCCGGATTTGAGTAATCGTGACCCGCTTCTCGATGATCCTGATGGCGTGCCGGTTGGATGTGTTATTTACGGCGGACGTGACAGTGACACCTGGGTTCCTGTTGAGCAGGCCTTCAACTGGACAGAGGGCATTATAATCAAAGGTGCCTCCCTCGAATCCGAAACTACCGCTGCTACGCTCGGCAAAGAGGGAGTCAGAACTTTCAATCTAATGTCGAATCTCGATTTTCTCTCGATACCGCTTGGGAAGTACATTCAGAACAATCTGGGTTTCGCAAAAGATGTCGAGAATCCGCCTTTGATTTTTTCGGTTAATTACTTCCTTAAGGACAGAGACGGCAAATACCTAAACGGTATGGCCGATAAACTCATCTGGATTTTATGGGCCGAGCTTCGGGCAAACGGAGATGTTGACGCCACTAAGACGCCGACCGGCCTGATACCGAAATATGAGGACCTGGAAAAGCTGTTCAGAGAGCACCTCGATGCGCGATACACCCGGGCCGATTATGAGCGGCAGTTTACAATCAGCATACTGAAGAACCTCGCCAAACTCGACCGCGTTGAGAAAATCTACAAAGAAAAGGTTTCCGATACGCCGCAGATTGTCTTTGACACATTTGCCGAGGTTCGCAATCGCCTGAAAGCGGCCAGCGACAAACACGGTGATGACATCTCGCCATTTGATTTGCCCCGCACCAACTGAGCGTGGGCTGTGGTGCCCCAAACTGACAGCTTGCATAAATATTTCGCCCAGAGACAATTAGTGCGGGATTTGGCAGTTCAGTAGGCAACGCTTCGCTGCCCCCTGCCGTTTTTCTTCGCAAACGAAGCAATGAGGGCAAAAGGGCCGAACAGCAGGTTCAGAAGGGAGAAATAATATGAAAATACGCCTAAATCGAGTCCCCCTTGGGCGGATTAAATTACTGTTTCTCACATTTTTAGCACTTCTTGCCACCACGGCAACAGCAGAAGGAGAATCTAATTCCCCCCGCTGGGGGATCTTCGAACTGGCGCTAAACGGTCCCGAAGGCGGTAATCCATTTACTGATGTAAAATTGAGCGCTGAGTTTAAGCAGCGCAGCCGAGTTTTTAAGCCGGAAGGATTTTACGACGGCAGAGGTGTCTATCGGATTCGGTTTATGCCGGACGCACTGGGCGAATGGACCTATATAACAAAGAGTAACCGCAGAGAGCTTAACGCTAAAACGGGTAAATTCACCTGCGTAGAACCATCGCCGGGCAATCACGGCCCGGTTCGCGTGCACAAGACCTGGCACTTTGCCTACGCCGACAGCACGCCTTATTTTCAAATCGGCACTACCTGCTACGCCTGGGCGCATCAGGGAAATGCGATGGAGGAACAAACGCTCGCCACGCTCAAAGATGCACCGTTTAATAAGATACGAATGTGCGTCTTCCCTAAAAGCTATGCCTACAACAAAAACGAGCCAGAGTTCTATCCGTTCGAGGGAAGACCACTGAAAGACTGGGATTACAACCGTTTCAATCCCGAATTCTTCCGGCATTTTGAAAAGCGAGTCGGTGATTTGTGCGCTCTGGGAATCGAGGCCGACCTTATCCTTTTCCATCCTTACGACCGCTGGGGCTACGCTAATATGGACTCCGAGACCGACGAACGCTACCTGCGTTACATCGTCGCTCGGCTGGCGGCCTACCGAAACGTTTGGTGGTCATTCGCCAACGAGTATGATTTGATGAAGTCAAAGACTATGGCAGACTGGGACCGCTTCTTCCAAATCGTCCAAAAGTACGACCCATACCAGCGTCTTCGCGGCATCCATAACTGCCGTGGCTTCTACGACCACAATAAGCCCTGGGTAACCCACGCCAGCATCCAAAGCTCGGACCTGGACAGAGGCATAGAATGGAGGAACAAATACAAAAAACCGATTGTATTTGACGAGTGCAAATACGAAGGGAACATCCCGCAGGGCTGGGGCAAAATTGCCGCCCAAGAACTGGTCCACAGATTCTGGCTGGGAACCATCGCCGGCTGTTACGTCGGGCACGGCGAAACTTACAAACACCCAAAAGAGATTCTATGGTGGTCAAAAGGCGGTGTGCTGCACGGACAAAGCCCCCCCAGAATTGCTTTCCTGAAAAAGATAATGGAGCCGACTCCATTTGACCAGATGGAACCTCGTGAGCTTTCCTCCGGCAGCTATCTGCTTTCCAAGACGGGGGAGCTTTATTTCATATACTTTACCACGCCTACAGCAATAGCCTTAGAGCTTTCGGGCCCGAGACCGTACAAGGTTGACGGCATCGACACGTGGAATATGACTATTACTCCAATGGAAAATGCCGAACCCGGCACATTTAGCTTTACCCCGCACAGGGCAAACTACCTACTCCGTCTATCCGTTTACGCCCCCGGCGAAAAAATGCGACCCGAAGTAAAAGCATCTGCCAATCCAACTAAAGGTATAGCACCCCTTGAGGTGAAATTCTCGACACCGAGCAAACTCAGGTGTCGGTGGGATTTCGGAGATGGAACATATTCGTCCGAGCCAAATCCGGTGCACATTTACAAAGAGCCGGGTCTTTATACAGCATCACGGCAAGGACCGACAATTCCGGGGCCGATTGGGCGGTATAAAGATTTTCTCCCAGCCGTATTAGTTCTCGCGGCGCCTCGTCATTGAATGCTATTCACAAACACCAATATGATAACTGACCGGGATACGAAAAATATGAAAACAGAAAAAGGAGATGATACTATGAAAAGCTATAGAATGAAAACGAATCGAAGCACCAAAAATCACCCGGCTCAAAGACTATGCTACAGCAGACGTGGACTTATCCAGACGGTGGGAATATGCACACTCGGTGCTCTGCTGCCACAAGAAGCTGAAGGTGCGCAGAAAAATCGGCCTAAGTTCAAGGTGTTGGACGAAGAGACCCAATTTGATATCGGCGATAAGGGACAAGAAATAATTGAGAGAGCGTATAAGAGGGGTCATAAGTTGGAAAAAGAGCATGGAGGATGCTGCCGATGTACTGTTGCCGCGCTGCAGAAATCTATTGACTTTGTTCCCAGAGACAAGGACTTGTTCAGGGCAGCCAGTTGCCTGGACGGCGGAGCGACGCCTACCGGCATACAAAATTGCGGGGCATTCACTGGTTTAGGTATGGTCATCGGCTGGCTCTGTGGCGCAAATAAATTTGGAAACACCAAGTTATCTCACACCCTAATTCGGCAGGTGTACAAACAGTTTGAAAAGGAATATGGAAGCGTATTATGTAAGGACATTAAGAAGAAGATAAATCACGACTGCCCGGAAGTAGTTGCACGGGCAGCAAAATGGACTGCGGAAATACTGCTGAGACAGTTCACGAACTATCAGTAGCAAGAAAGGAGACGTTGGATGGATAAGAAGACTGTTTGTACAGGCATCGTTGGTTCGGGCTTTGCCGCAAAATTTCATTTTGAATGTATGAGGAAAGTGCACGGCACAAACTTACAGGTCGAAGGTGTCTTTGACATCAACGCCGAGCAAGGCTCGGCATACGCCAAGAAACGAGGGATTCGGTTTTATAAGAGCCTGGAGGAGCTGCTCGACAAGGTAGATGTCATCCACGTCTGCACTCCGCCGGTGGCCCATGAGCCTATTGCGATTGCAGCCCTTGAGTGGGACAAGTTCGCCATCGTGGAAAAACCACTCACCGGCTATTTCGGCGATGGCTCGGAGGATTTCAACGGTGATACCTTCCCTAAACAGGATGCGCTTGACCATTCCATTGCGAGTACCGAAAGGATGCTCGAGGCGGAAAAGAAAAGTAAAGCGCGGATACTATACGCCGAGAACTGGATTTATGCACCTTCGATTCAGAAGGAGCGGGAGATTATCGAAAAAACCGGTGCGCAGATTCTCTGGATTCACGGCGAAGAGGCACACTCCGGCTCGCACGCCGCGACCTATGCCTATTGGAAGTTCTCCGGTGGCGGCGTAATGATAGGCAAGGGATGTCACCCGCTGACAGCGGCGCTTTATCTAAAACGAGTTGAAGGAAATGCCCGCAACGGCAAACCCATTCGCCCGAAAGCAATATCTGCCCGCACGGCCGCTCTGACCCGACTGGAAAACTTCGAGGACAAAGGCCATATCCGCGCAGACTACCACGATATCGATGACTTTTCTTTGATGCACGTTGTCTTTGAAGACGGAACTATCGCTGACATCTTTGCCTCTGATATTGTTTTAGGCGGCATACATAATTGGCTCGAAGTCTCAGCAAACAACCACCGGACTATCTGCAATATCAATCCGAACACGGCGATGAAAACTTACAACCCGGTGGATGGATATTTCGATGATATATATGTAGTGGAAAAGACCGGCACAAAACAAGGCTGGTCGAATCCGTCGCCGGATGAGGACTGGTTCACTGGTTACCCACAGGAAACCGAGGCCTTCTACAGGACCATCGCTTACGGCGATAAGTTGGAAAGTAACAGTAACCTGGCCGCCGATGCCATCTCGACTATTTACAGTGCATACGTCTCGGCGGAAAAAACAGGGACCGAAGTCCCCATTAAAACATTTTGACTCTTGAATTGGGAAACATCGCCAACCAAAGGAGTAAATATGGAGTTCCTCGGTTTACACTACGCAATCTGGATTGTGCTTACATTATACTTTGCTGGAATGCTCCTTATGGGATGGTGGAGCAAGCGGGGCATACACAACCAGGAAGGTTACCTGTTAGGCAACCGCCAGTTCGGCTGGCCAATGATGGTGATGCACGCCTTCGGCGCCGGTACTCATCCCGGCAACGTGGCCGGGGTAATGAGCCAGGGCGTTGTAAGCGGTGCTTCCGGTATCTGGGTCTCGTGGATGTGGCTGTTCGGAACGCCCTTCTACTGGATTATCGCGCCGATAATTCGGCGGATGCGGTGCCTGACAATGGCTGACTTCTTCCGGGAGCGTTTCAGCAACTCGGCCAGTGTACTGTACATTATCGTCGCGGCTGTGGGAATGATTGTTTTCTTAGCGGGGGTGCTGCTTGCGACTACGCGCACCGTCCAGGGCGTAATGGGCAAAGCCCTGGTCCAGGAGAGCGAGATGTGGTTCTTCGGCATCCTGTTTGTCACCACGGCGGTTTTCATAATCTACAGCTACTGGGGCGGGATAATAGCAGCAATCCGCACTGATATGATTCAGGGCCTAATGATTATAGCCCTGTCGTTCATTGCCATTCCTGTTGCACTTGGTCGCGTGGACGGCATGGCCGGGGTGCGAGCGACATTAGGAGCAAAAGGTGGTAATTTCATGAGCTTGTTTGACCCAAAAGAATTTAGTTTGCTTACTGTGCTCTTACTTTCTATCAACGCCCCGCTGACGGCGCTTGCTTTTCCTCATTTGATGAGCGTATGTGCGGCGGGTCGGACCGAATGGGAGGGGCGGGTCGGCTTTACGTACGGCAACATCCTAAAGCGCGTATGCACGATAGGCTGGTGCGTGCTTGGACTGTGCTGGCTGGCGTACCTGCTCAATACAGGTTTGGAAATCAATAAGGACGCCGCCTTTGGCGATGCAATCCGCGGGTTACTGAGACCCGAACTTCAGGGCGTGATGCTGGCCTGCGTTATGGCGGCGGCTATGTCCTCCGGCGATGCGGTTCAGGTTACCGTTGCGGGGCTCTTTTCTCAAAATATTTATCGCGTTTACTTTAATCCAAAAGCCGACGAGAAGCAGTTAGTGCATGTAACCCGGATAACAGGTGTTGTCATCGCCCTTTTGGCGCTCGGCGGAGCGATTCTGATGCGCAGCAACCTCGTAAAAGCAATCCTCGATTATTTCAACATCCTCAGTCTCGTGGGTATTTCCACGGCGATGGGTATCCTCTGGCGGCGAATGAATACTACGGGGATGTTTTCCAGTACGATCCTTGCTTCGGGCACATTTCTGGTAAGCCGGTATGGCCTCAATTGCAGCCGGGATATAACGATTGGCCTGCCGATTCTGGTTGGCGTGCTCGCCGGTGTAATAGGCAGCCTTGTAACGAAGCCGCCGAGGCGTGAGACGATAGAGAAGTTCTTCACGAAGATTTATGTCCCTATCGGCCGGGAGGACAAACTTTCTCTGCCTCTCGACGAGGCCGTCCCTCAACAAAAGCGTTTACTCACAGGCTGTGGACTTTTCCTCGTTAAGCCCTCACGCCAGTCCTTGGTGGGCTTTGTGGTAACGTTAGGAATTTGCCTGGCCTGCGTGCTGGTAATGCTGTTGATACTTAAATAAAACGAACGGAAAATAAAGTGACTACTAACATCGGACTTGTGGGTCTTGGCCTTGTCGGTACGGCGATAGCAGAGCGTCTGCTTGCCGAGCAGTTCAAGCTTGTCGGTTTCGATATCGATTCAACAAAGTGCGAGCACCTAAAACAGTTGGGTGGAAAAGCCGTCGATAATCCCGCACAGGTAGCCGATCAAACTGAGCGCTTGATTCTCTCTCTTCCGAATACAGATGTGGTCCTGAAAGTTGTCGAAGGCTCTGAGGGTATTCTGGAATCAAAGACACTCCCGAGATATATCATTGATACGACCACCGGCGACCCTGAAGAAACGGCGGCGCTGGCACAACGCCTCGCCAAGCAAGGCATCTATTTCCTGGACGCCCCTTTTTCCGGCTCCAGCCAACAGGTCAGAGAAAAAGAAATAATCTTTATGGTGGGGGGCAACAAGAAGCCGTTCGAGGAGTGCAAAGATATTTTCGACGCGCTTGGCAAGAAGGTATTTTACGTCGGTGAATCGGGCAGCGGCTCTAAGGCCAAGCTCGCCGGCAATTTGATTCTTGGACTGAACCGTCTCGCTCTGGCCGAGGGGCTTGTTTTTGCAAGCAAATTAGGCCTCGACCCGCGGGCCTTTCTTGAGCTGCTCAAAGTGACACCTGCCTATTCAGCCGTTATGGACGTCAAAGGTAAAAAGATGCTGGAAGGCGATTTTTCACCACAGGCAAGACTTCGGCAGCACCACAAGGACGTCTCGATTATCTTCAAATACGCTGAAAAGCTTGAGCAGGAATTACCTCTCTCAAAAGTGCACCTCGATGTTCTGGAAAAAGCAATAGCAGCAGGCGATGGGGATTTGGACAACTCCGCAGTTATCCGGGAAATTGAACGCAGGATAAAACCGTAAATCAATCAGGAAAGGAATCAACGCCCGTGCAGTTTAGTCCATCGGTATATGAACACGCTGCCAGAGTGGTTGGCAGAAATCCCTGGGAGGTCTCACGAGATGCTGAGCTTCTGTCGAGAGCTCATATAAAGGCGTTTCGTCTCTACAACCATTGTCCCGTCGTGGTCGGTATAGATATTTATAATCTGGAAGCCGAGGCGTACGGTGCAATGGTTGATAGGCCTTCCGGCACCGGTGTTCCCGCTATTTCAAGACATCCATATTCAACGGCAAAAGAACTAATAACTCTGGGGCCGTTTAATCCCAAAACCGACGGTCGAATTCCGATGGTTATAGAAGCCGCCGGGCGCGTGGCCAATGAATGTCCCGGGGCCGATGTCAGAGTACCATTGAGCGGTCCATTCTCATTAGCGACAAATCTGATGGGATTCGAGAACCTGTTGTGCGAGGTTCACACCGGCCCGGATTTGGTTGCGGATGCCCTGGATCACCTCGTTGCCGGACAGGTGGAGTTCTGCAAAGAAATTGTCCGGCAAGGATTGGATATTGCCTTTTTTGAATCCGGGGCGGTTCCGCCGCTAATGTCTCCGGAGAATTTCAGGGACATTGAGCTGGGCCCTCTTAAAAAAGTCATGGAAGAGACATCGGCAATTGCAGGCCATCCTGTTCCCTGCATAATAGGAGGTGATACACTGCCGATTCTTGATTATATTCTCCAGACGGGGACAGGATATGTATGCTGCCCGGCCAAGACGGACCAGCAAAAGTTTATGGAAGTAATGCGGGCACACCCTGAGGTTACAGTCAGAATCAATATGGACCCGGGGCCAATGACATCAAAAAATATCGGAGAAGTTGAAAAGGAAGTTGACAGAGTATTGGAACTGGCCAACAATAGAGAGAAAGTTTGTATTGGGACGGGATGTCTGCCCTTTGAAACGGACCCGCAAATGGTCTTAAAAACAAAAGAGTATATTCTGTCTAAAACGTCTAATACAGGAGAGTAAAAATATGTCGCCAAACGAAACAGAAGGAAGCCCTCCACAAGGTCAGCAGCAGCAAGTGATGCACATGAATCCGCGCATCGAAAAAGACCGTCAGCTTATATTGGATGCGCAGAAGAAAGGCAGAGGTGCTGTTTTCAAGGCGTATGTCAGGTTATCGGGCCCCGGCTGGCTCCAGAGTGGTATCACCTTGGGTGGTGGCTCGCTGTCGTCGAGCTTGTATCTGGGCGTGCTGGTCGGCTTTAGTTTTATGTGGCTCCAGCCGCTTGCGATGATTTTAGGTATTATTATGATGAGCGCCATCGCGTACGTAACACTCTCCTCCGGCGAGCGTCCCCTGCACGCAATCAACAGACATGTCAATCCGGTGCTCGGCTGGGGTTGGCTCATTGCCTCGATGATGGCAAATCTCGTATGGTCGCTTCCTCAGTTTGCGCTGGGAACCGTGACATTGCGACAGAACATCCTGCCCGGAATTCTCGGTACGGAAGCCATGCCGGAAATACCCAGTAAAATGATAGCCGGTGCAATCTTTCTCGCAATCTGCCTCACTTTTACTATGACCTACGGTGCCGGCGGCAAAGGCGTCAAGATATTCGAAATCCTGATTAAGACAATCGTCAGTATGATAGTACTTTGCTTCATCGGTGTTGTCCTCAAGCTCAGCATCGAAGGAAAGATTATCTGGGGTGAAATTCTCAGCGGTCTTGTCCCCGATTTGAGCCTGTTCATGAAACCGACCGACATAATAATGCCTCACATAGAAAAAGTGTCCCAACAGTTCCAGCCTTTCTGGACCAACATGATTGTGGGTAAGCAGCGTGACGTTATGATAAGCGCCGCGGCAACGGCAGTAGGTATCAATATGACTTTTCTGCTGCCGTACTCGATGCTCCGAAAAGGCTGGGACAAATACTTCCGCGGTCTTGCTATTTTTGATCTGTCAACCGGATTATTCATCCCCTTTATCCTGGCGACCGGCTGTGTGGTCATTGCTTCGAGCAGCCAGTTTCACGGTCAGCCGGCAGAAGGTTTCGTCGCTGCCGAGCCGGGTGGTGAAATAACCGCTGAGCCCGCCAAAAACCTCGTCGGTTTCTACAAGGGCATTCTTACCAACAGACTTAAATTCCAAATTGGCGAAGAGGAATTCGCCAAACTCACCCCCGAACAGGTTCAGGAACGCTCGGAAACCCTGCCCTGGGCGGACAAGAGGATGGCGGCTATCCTGGTCAATCGCGATGCCTTCAACCTGGCCGACACGCTCGCACCGCTGACCGGTCCGGTAATTGCTCAATATGTTTTTGGCTTGGGTGTCATGGGTATGGCCATGAGCGCCGCCACAATGCTGATGACAATTAACGGGCTTTGTTTCTGCGAGCTATTGGGCAGACCACCGAGGGGCTGGACACAGAGATTCGGCAGTCTGATGGTCTCGGTCGGAGCGCTTGGACCGTTCTTCTGGAAAGACGCCGCTCCGTATATTGCCGTGCCGACGTCCGTCTTTGCAATGGTCCTGCTGCCCATCGCATACTTCGCATTCTTCCTGCTCATGAACCAGAAGAGCTTCCTTGGCGAGAATATGCCTATCGGGATTAAACGTATCCTCTGGAATGTCCTTATGGCGCTGGCAGCCGGTGCCGCATCATTCGGAAGCGTCTGGAGCCTTTGGTCGAAGTTGCAGTGGAAAGGAATCGGACTGCTCGTCGGCTTTATCGTTCTCTGCATCGTCGTGCATTTCGTCCGTCAAAAGCCCAAGACAGCATGACATCCAAGCAATGGGAAAAACTGATGGCTGTGCTGAACGGCGAAGTGTTTGAGCCGGTGCCGGTAGGGTTCGTCATCGACAGTCCCTGGCTTCCGGGCTGGGCGGGGATTTCCACCATCGATTATTTCTCCAGCGAACAGATGTGGTTCGAGGCCAACCTCAAGGCCGTCAGAAAGTTCCCTGACATTATGTTTTTGCCTGGATTCTGGGCCGAGTTTGGCATGTGTACCGAGCCGTCCGCTTTCGGCTCGAAATGTTCCTGGCAGGAAAACGAGCTGCCCTATGCGCATAAAATTATCACTGATATTCAGGATATCCATTCGCTCAGTAAGCCGAACACCAAAACGGACGGCCTGCTGCCGTTAGTCCTCAATCGCTTAAAACATTACCAGGGCCAAATCGAACAGGCGGGGCATGCTATTAAGTTCGCGGTCTCACGCGGGCCGTTGAACGTGGCTTCCTTCCTGGCCGGCAGCACTGAATTCCTTATGGCCATCCGAACAAATCCGGACGAGACACACAGGTTGCTCGAGATTGTAACGGACTTCATTATCGATTGGCTTGAACTTCAGGCCGGGACCTTTGCCTCCATTGATGGCATATTCATCCTCGATGACATTGTAGGCTTCTTGGGTGAGGAAGATTTCAAAGAAGCAGCGCTGCCATATCTAAGGCGCATTTTCCAATCGCTTGATGTTACGGTGAAATTCTTCCACAATGACGCCCCCGGGCTGATATGCGCACCGTATCTTCCTCAAATCGGCGTGAATCTCTTCAATTTCAGTTTCCAGCACAACCTCGCTCAAATGAAGGAGCTTACGAATCCCGATAAATCGGGACTTACTTTACTCGGAAACATCCCAACACGCAATGTCCTTGCAGCAGGTACGCCCGAAGACGTGCGCAACAGCGTCAAAGCTGCACTCGAATCAGTAAGCGACAAGAGTCGGATTATCCTGTCCTGTGGCGGCGGAATGCCTCCCGATGTCTCGACAGAAAACATCGAGGCTCTTTTATCGGCAGCTGGGTGGAAAAAATAAAGTTTTTGTATATTATAATGCCGAGGGTTCACGTCTTTGCCTTGCAACAGCCGATAATAATGAGTCGGTTGATTTTCGTTTTTGTATGTCCTGTGATGATACAGATTAGGGCATGAAAAAATGACGGATTCCAAGGGTTTAGATTTTATAAAAGAGAACAACAAATGTGCCCTTGAAAGGCTAAATGCCGTGGGTTTTTTAATCTGCTTAAGCAAACGCCATTCGGGTACTTCCTGTCGCAAGATTTGAGCAGCCGCCATAACTTCCAGTGTCAGATTGTCATCGCAGCCAGCGAGGACAATTTCCGGGTCGTCTCCTTCATTCGTACTAGCCCATCTCCTGCATGCCATTGGCCCTGCCGGGGATACTCTTTCGGGAAATCCTTGACCGAATCCGGGGGTTGCGTTTTTTGACAATATCTGCGAGGCCGGAATGATATGTGGCACCGCTGAAAACCAGGTTCCGAAATGGAGGGCAACGGTCGCGGTGTGCCAAAATAGTAGGAAAAGGCGGATTCTTGACATAAGTGCTCGACTTCTTTGGCGTTTTTTGCGACACGGCATGTTGAACCTGCCGGAATATTGTTGAAATTGAGATGAAATTACAGTATTGTGAGACTTGAAGCTTGCAGGAGTGCTTCAGTGAAGTGTATATGGGAAATCCCGGTTAAAAGGTTGTTGCAATGACTAACTGCACCGAGGAAAACGGAAATAACGAAAAATTATTCTCAGTCTTAAGAGACAGCTTATGCTCGATAAGTTATCAGGCAGATTTGTGTTAATCCGAACAACAACCAGTGTTTTTGCGGTGACCTTCGTTGTCCTTTTCACTCTGGCTATATTTGTTCCTCTGCATGGTCAATCCCAGCAAAACTCTGCAGCAATCGCCGGTGGAGCGCAGGACGCCAACTCGGCCGCTCTGAGTTCTGCGGTCACTCAAGGGTCGGCGACTACAGATGCCGCTGAACAGCTCTCTATAGAGAAACTCCAGGCGAGGAAGAAGCAAATAACCGAATCGCAGGAATTAAGCGACGAGGTCAAGGCCAAAATTGGAGAGGTTTACGACAAGGCAATCGCTCAATTGAAATCTGCCGCCGAATTTGAAGCAAAAGGACAACAATACAGTCAGGCTCGGAAAGATATCCCGGGCAATTTGGCCAAGTTTAAAGAACTTCTAACCGGACAAGCTGGTGCCGCCGCCCCTCAAGCCGGGCCTGAGACCACACTGACACAAGCCGAGCAAACCCTCGTAACAGCAAGACTGAACCTTGAAGAAGCCAAGAAAAACGTAGCAAATCTGGAAAACGAGCCGAAGCGAAGGGCCGAGCGAAAGACCAAAATCCCCGAGGAGACGAGCACGCTTCAGAAGATGCTCGATGATCTTAAGAGCAAACTTGCAACTGGCGCAACTGAAGGGCAGGCAATCGAAATGACTCAGGCCAACCGGGCATTGCTGCTCGCCCAACAGCGTGCCTGTGAAAGCCAGATAGCCACCAACACCGAAGAGTTGCTGTTCTATGAAGCTGCCGGAGATCTTCTAACGGCTCGAAGAGACCTGGCGGCTCGGCAGTTGGCTATGGCAGAGAAGACAGTGGAGTTTTGGTTGCAAAAAGTGAACGACTTACGGCAAAAGGAAGCTGAGGCTGCCAAACAGGAGGCTATCCGCGCCAGAGAAGAAACGAGATACGCCAATCCCGCCATCCGGGCAATCGCACAAAAGAACACGGAGCTTGCACAAACGCAGACCGAACTTGCGGCCAAGGTTGAGGCAGTTACGAAGTATTCTGAGTCAATAAATGCCAGGCTTGCGGCCGTGAAAAAGAGCTTTGAGGAAGTAAGCGCCAAAGTCGATACAGCCGGGAAAGTAACAGATGCAATGGGGATGGCTCTGCTGGGCCAGCGTGAGAAGCTGCCGGATATAAGAGAAAACCAAAGGCGGATGCGAAGCCGACCGTTGGAAATATCATTGGCTCAGTTCCATGGGATGGAGCACGACAAGGAATGGTCGGACCTGAGCGATCTCGCAGATGAATTGGAAGCAGTCTTAGCCCAGCTTGATCCATCTGTCGGCGAGGCGGAACGCCAGGCCATTAAAAAGGAGGCGACAAACTACTACGAAAGCCAGCGTAAAATACTAAGAGCGATAGCAGACCTTCACTGGGATTACTCCACAAAGCTGGCAAACCTTGACGCTACAGAGCGGCAGTACGTTGATACTGTACAGGCGTATGCAGATTTCATCGATGCGAACATTCTGTGGGTCAAGAGCAGTCACGTCTTTCGTTTGTCCGACCTTCGTGTGAGTTTGTTTGCTACAGGGTGGCTGCTTTCTCCGGCTAACTGGCACCAGGTTGCAATCAAGCTTTGGACGGATTTCAAGGAAGACATCTTAGCTTATCTGGCAGCCTTGCTAATTGTTGTTTCTTTGGTTGTACTTCATCCAAAGGCACATAAGGCCGTTGAAATTATCTCAGGGCGGGTCCGTCAGGTGCAGACCGACAGCTTCCTACATACGCTTAAGACACTCGGGCTTACGTTGTTCCTATCTTCTACGTGGCCCATAGTCCTCTTTTTGTTGCAATGGCGTCTGTCTTCGAGCGCCTTCGATGATGACTTCTCTCAAGCGCTCGCTTCAGGTTTCCGGGCACTCGTGCCGGTTGTTTTCATGTTGGGCTTTTTGCGTCACTTCTCAATGCCGTACGGTCTGGCTCAGGAGCACCTGCGCATGCGACATGAGCCACTGTCTTTCTTTCGACGGCTGCTTGCCTGGTACTTTGTCCTGGCGATTCCTGTCATATTTATAGTCGAAGTCATGCAGACCCAGCAGACCAGCGAACAATGGTACAACTCTGCGGGTCGTTTGTTCTTTATGTTCGGTCTTTTGGCCCTTGCATTGTTTCTACTCATCCTGCTGAGCCCAAAGGGCACGCTGATGAAACTCTATCTTAAGCAAAGACACGGCGGCTGGATGGAACGTCTTCACTACGTCTGGTATCCGCTGTGCTTTATCCTTCCGATGGTCTTTGCCATCCTGGCGGGCATGGGCTATTTCTACGCGGCACGGCAGCTCTCCGAAAAGCTCGTTGTAACAATCATCCTGATATTGCTGGCGATCATGGTCAGGGCCATGTTCGTCCGCTGGTTAATGGTTGCGCAACGCAAGCTTGCGCTGCTGGAGCGCCAAAAACGTCAGGCCACCGAACAAGAGCAGCAGAACCAAAGAGAATCTGCTTCGGCAAAAGAATCCCAGCAGAGCAAGGCAAAAGAAGATACCTCAATTCTTCAGATATCGCAGCAAACCCGCCGACTGATCGATGCGATTACGGTATTTCTGCCTATCGGGGGGATCTGGTACGTCTGGAACGATGTCTTACCAGCTCTCGGAGAACTGGCGAAAATCGAGCTTTGGAGAATGAGTGCCGAGGAAATTGTGACTATCGGGTCACTGGCGATGGCGTTGTTTCTGGCGGCATTGACCGTGATTGTTACACGGAACGTTCCCGGTCTGCTCGAGATTATCGTATTGAGGCGGCTACCCCTCGATCGCGGCGTGCGCTTTGCGATAACGACGCTCTTCCGCTATACACTTGCAGTCATAGGAACGATGCTGGCCTTCAGTAAAATTGGAATAGGCTGGTCGAAGGTTCAATGGCTTGTAGCCGCGATGACTGTCGGGCTGGGTTTCGGGCTGCAGGAGATATTCGCCAACTTCGTTAGCGGCCTGATTATACTCTTCGAGCAGCCCATCCGTGTCGATGACGTAGTTACAATCAGCGATGTCACGGGGAAAGTGGCCAAAATAAGAATCAGGGCAACCACCATTCGCAGATGGGACCAACGTGAGCTTATTGTGCCTAATAAGGAGTTTATTACAGGTCGTCTGATAAACTGGACCTTGTCCGACAATGTTCTGCGCAGGGAGTTCCTTGTGGGTATAGCTTATGGCTCGGACACAGCCAAAGCTGAGAGAATTCTCTATGAGGTTGCAAGAGCGAATCCTCTCGTATTAGAGGAACCGGAGCCGAAGGTTATTTTCAAGGCCTTTGGGGACAACAGCCTGGAGTTTGAGCTGCGCGTTTACATCGCAGGCATAGATAACTATGTCCCCGTCTGGCACAGTATCAACTGCGCCATCGATCAAGCGTTCCGAAAGGCCGGAATCGAGATTGCATTTCCGCAGCACGATCTCCATATCCGCTCTGTTGATAAAAGCATACCCATCGACACTAAGAGAACGCAGGAGCAGTAAAGCCTTTCTGAGAAAAACCCTTCGTTTGAGACGACTGCTTAAGCAACCGCCATTCGGGACAGTCACCACCATTTTTCGCAATGATTCCTTTTCGTTGGATTCCGGCTGCTCATTCTAAATTTCATTCTCTGATTTGTTTCTGCCGGGCTTGAATGATATGAATCACTTGCTTGGGATCATCTGTACACTGGAACAGATCGAGGTCGTCAGTATCAATGGTCTTCTCAGGCACCAGGGTCTGCCTGAGAAAGTCCTGCATCTGGTCCCAGTAGGATCGTCCCATCAAAATAATCGGAAACTCCTGGATTTTGTCGGTTTGCATGAGTACCGCTGTTTCAAACACTTCGTCGAGGGTACCGAACCCGCCGGGCAGGACCACAAACGCAGATGAGTATTTAACAAGCATGACCTTGCGTACAAAGAAGTGATCGAATTCTATCACCCTATCCAGGTAGGGATTAGGTTTTTGTTCCTGAGGCAGAACGATATTGCAGCCGATGCTCTTACCTTCGGCGTCTTTGGCGCCGCGATTGGCAGCCTCCATGATGCCGGGCCCGCCACCGGTGATGACAGTGAATCCGGCCAGAGCTAATTCTTTTCCGACCTGGCGGGCCAATCGATAGTAAGGGTGATTTTCTTTAAAGCGGGCTGATCCGAACACCGTGACTGCCGGCTCTTCGATATCCAACGATTCGAATCCTCGTAGAAATTCCAGGAATATGCGCACAGCACTTTCCAGCTCCTCATTCCGACCTCGTCTGCCGGTCAGGAATTTCTTTTCCAGGTCATGAGCGCGTTCGGTTAGCCATAAATGGGATCTATCTCTGGTATTAATGTCTTTCATTGGATACTCTTCCTACTCTTGATTTAATCTGCTTTTTGTGGGCGGCAGAGAAAAAAACGGCTGCCGGTAAAATAATAAAGGCAATATGCAGCGCAAATCTAATCCCGGCTACTTTGCCCAGGGAAAATGACCAGCGCATCGATATCCCCTTTCAAGTTATAATCAATTTGGATTTCACTTATAACATTGTATATCCTTACTTAGCTGCACCACTTCTTAATATACACGGCTTTTTACAAAAACCAATAGTAAAGAGCCAAAGCCATAAGCTAACATCTTATGAGCAAACGCCATAGGTCCGATAGGCACGGCCTGGATAAACATTTTCAATATAGATATCGGAGTCTTGGAATCTCTAATTGGATGAGTTCTTGACTATTCATGTTAATAGCTATATGCTGTATTGGTAAAGATAGAGTTTAAGAAGCCATTATTTAGTATTGAGGGGTATGATGTATGCCTTACAACATACGCATAGTAAGTACATATCCTCCACGGAGATGTGGAATAGGTACTTTCTCACGGGATCTGGCTAATGCCTTAGAACATTTCACAGGTGAGGTTGGTAGCATCAGGGTTTCCACAATCGATAAAGATAATTTGCCTTATAATATTCCAGTTGATCTTGTAATAGACCAGTATAATCCTCAATCCTGGAAAGATGGTATAAAGCACATAATTGCTCGCGCTCACGAAAGCACTAATCCCACCGTTGTACTGCTGCAACATGAATACGGCTTAGATCCGGATGAGAAGGGCAATGATGGTGATGGGACCAATTTTATCGAAATGGCTAATGCATTCATAGATAAAGGACTTACGGTCTTAGTCTATTTACATACAGTTCTTGAGGAGCCCGACCCTCATCAAAAGAGGGTTTTACAGGAACTGGCCAAACATAGTGAAGGTCTTATTGTTACAACTGAAAGTGCAATTAATATACTTGAATCAAAGACGTATGGCATCGAACATTTTAAGCTTAAGCACATTGATCACGGCATCAGAATGCAGCATCCTTCTCAGTATGATCGGTTGGCTATTAAAGAGCAGTTCGGCCTGAAAAATTGCTTTCTGGTAACTACGCTTGGATTATTATCACTGGATAAGGGAATTCAATATGGGATTCGTGGGTTTGGTAAGTTTTTAGAAGAATCATTTACCGAACGGCAGAGAGAGAACATATTATATCTAATAGCTGGTCAATGTCATCCTGACTTTATGAAAGCTGAAGGTGGTAATGAATACCGCGAATATCAAGAAACTTTAAGTAAGGCCCTCGAAGAGGCCAATATAAAGTGGTGCAAGGTGAAAGAGCTGGGTAGCTTTGATTTTAAAAAGTACGATGCAGTTTTCTTGGATACATTTCTGGATGAAGGCACATTGCTTAAGCTATACGGGGCAACAAATGTAATGCTTCTGCCGTATCTCAACATGCAGCAAATATCCAGCGGTATATTGGCTGATACCATTGGGGCTGGCAGAGCGGCAATAGTAACAAAGTTTAGATATGCACTTGAACTGATCAATTCAAACAAACGCTGCCAAAATGGCGTTATAATTGGTAGACACGCAAGAGGGATTTTAATAGATCCCGGTGAGGATTCAATAGAACAAATTGCTAAAGCTATCGATTATCTTGTATTCAAACCGGAAAAACGCATCCATATGGAGAAACAGGCCCATCAGAGAGGTTATCAGATGAGATGGCAAAATACTGCCTGGGCTTTGCTGCAGCATATCGAATTTATTAGAGAAGAAAAAGGTATAATTACGGGCAGAGGTACGAAGTTTAATAGGGAAAAGCCTTCTAAATATCAGAAGGACTCTTAGTTTGTGAAGATATTTCTCGTTCGATTAGGGCTTTTGGAACGGGCAAATATAAACTCAAGCTGTAGGGAGGAACCATTATGAAACAGAATTCAAGTTATGAGCTTTTCCAACGACATCCCGGTAATCCTATCCTTTCCGTTGATGACTGGCCGTACAAAGCAAATTCTGTTTTTAATGCGGCTGCGGTAGAGGTAGGCGGTAAAATATTATTACTTGCGCGTGTTGAAGATTTTAGAGGTATGTCACATTTGACCGTGGCAATGAGTGATGATGGAATTAACAACTGGCAAATCGACAGGACGCCTTCCTTAAAACCTGAACCCCAAAAGTATCCTGAAGAGCTTTGGGGAATAGAAGACCCACGTATAACCTGGCTTGAAGAATTGAATAAATGGGCTATCTGTTATACAGCCTATTCAAAAGGTGGACCTCTTGTATCGCTTGCGATGACCAGTGATTTCAAATCTTTTGAGCGCATGGGGCCCGTGATGCCTCCTGAAGATAAGGACGCTGCTCTTTTCCCCGTTAAGTTTAAAGGCCTTTGGGCAATGCTGCATCGTCCTGTCCCTAAGTCTGCGATTCTTGGTGCTCATATATGGATATCCTTTTCGCCTGACCTTAAACATTGGGGTGAGCATCAGGAGATAATACAAGCCAGAGAGGGGGGATGGTGGGATGCAAATAAGATTGGTCTGTGTGCACCGCCTATGCAGACGGAAGAGGGCTGGCTTATTCTGTATCACGGCGTGAGAACAACCGCTTCCGGTTCGATCTATAGATTAGGGCTTGCGCTGCTTGACCTGGAAAATCCTGCCAAGCTCATTCGACGTACCGATGAATGGATTTTCGGGCCCAAAGCTCATTATGAGCGTGAAGGTGATGTCGATGATGTTGTTTTTCCCTGCGGATGGATAAAAAAGAAGGACACGGTTTTTATTTATTATGGTGCCGCTGATTCACGTATTTGCGTTGCAACAGCCGATTTTAATGAATTGGTCGATATTGTTCTCAGATGTCCTTCGCTATGAAAGAGATAGTCTAAGGTTGAGAAAGAATGGCAGATTCCAGAGGTTTAGATTTTTTAATAGAGAACAACGAATGTGCTGTAATCGTAGCACATCCCGACGATGAAACCTTATGGGCAGGCGGTTTGATGCTTATGCATCCCGAGGTTAAATGGACCGTCGTAACGCTCTGTAGAAAAAGTGATTTGGATCGTGCTCCTAAGTTTTTTAAAGCCCTTGAAAGGCTAAATGCCGTGGGTTTTATGGCCGACCTTGACGACGGCCCCGAGCAAACGCCGTTGGATAATGGCGAGATGCAAAAAACGATAGCAGAGTTACTGCCTTCGAAGAGGTTCGATCTCGTTATAACACACAGTACGTCCGGCGAGTATACCAGACATCTAAGACACGAAGAGACGGCTAAGGCGGTCTTGGCATTATGGAACAGCGATAGGTTGTTTGCCGACGAACTATGGACATTTGCTTATGAAGATGGCAATCGCAAATATCTTCCCCGTGCAATTAAGAATTCTGACTTATTGGTTGGCATAAATGATGAGATTTGGCGGGAAAAGTATGATATTATAACCAGGATTTACGGCTTTAGCCAAGAGAGCTTTGAGGCTAAGACAACTCCGAAAGAAGAGGCGTTCTGGTGCCTTAAAGCCGCCTGTTAAATATGGAGAAAGGAGCTGGAAAATGAAAGTTTTACTGCTTTATGATTACCCGCCATCACCTGCAGGTCTTGCAACTCAGGGGCATCTTCTGCACAGAGGGCTGGAAGAGATGGGGATTGAGGTACACTCTGTAAACTTTGAGTCGGCCCAGGAAAAAGAGTGGTACTATAGATGGTTTGAGCCGGATGTTGTTATAGGCGTCGGCTACTGGGGACATACACCTCATTTGGTTCTCCATCCCCAAAGATATGGAATCACAGCGGTGCCATGGCTTGTAGCTGATGGTTATATGGCAAACTATCGTGAGATTCTCGAGGGTTTACCGTTAATACTTGTAACCTCTAACTGGGTAAAAAAGGTTTATATGCGGGATGGTCTCAACGGCAAGAACATTGAAGTTTTGCCCGTTGGGTGCGATACAGACTCTTTTATTCCTCGTGTGAAAACCGACCCTAAAGTAGCCGCGGTTCGTGAAGCCTTGGGAATTGCCGATGACCAGATAATGATTATGACTATCGGAGGAGACGCAGCCTCCAAGGGTGCTCAGGAGGTTATGCAGGCCCTGGCAATAAATGACCAAAAGGCACCGGATTGGAAATATGTATGCAAGGTCTGGCCCCAGCCTCGAACAGAACAGCAAAACTTTGCGGACTTACAGTTGGCTACCCATTTGGGAATCGACAAAAATGTGGTTTACACCGCAAGCAGGGTATCGAGAAACTTTATGCCATATCTTTTGGCTGCATGTGATATTTATGCAGCGCCGTCGCGCCTGGAAGGTTTCGGGATGATTCAAATCGAGGCTAACGCATGCGAAAAGCCTGTAATAGGAATAAAGGCGATGGGAATGCTGGATACCTTGGTACATGGCAAAACCGCTTTTCTTGCGGGCGTAGCCCAGGAGATTCGACTTCGGGAGGCAATGCTTGGAGATGAATCCGGCTATGAGGAAGGCCACAAGTATGTCTTCAAAAAACCAAGGATAGTTGATTATCGGGCAAGTGTTAATGACATCGCTAATTACCTTATGGATTTGATGCAGGATGCCGCTTTAAGAGAAAGAATGGGAAAGGAAGGAAGAAAACGTGTAGTAGAGCACTTTGACTATCGAGTGATAGCCAAGAGATTTGTCCAAATTATTTCAAAGCGTTTAGGTATATCATAATATGAATCGACATCAAAAAGATTTGGTCAGCAATGCTAAAGAAGCAGCTCTGCGAGTACTGCTCCATAACAACCATGGTGCTTATCGAAATTTGCCCAGAACCGCCGGGTGGGGCTATCCTGAGCCGTACACCAGGGATTTGATGATATGCTCGCTTGGCGTATTGACCACAGAGAACAAAAGATTACTTAAATCACTGCGAAGGGTCCTGGAGATGCTGGCCAGGAATCAATCCGAGTTAGGGCATATTCCATCTTTGGTTCATGACCGAGAGGATAGAGGTTCGAGCGATACAACCCCTTTATTTCTTATGGCTGTCGGGATTTACCGAAAGGTCATGAAGGAAGATGATTTTCTCAAGAAGGCCGTCCGAAAGGCTTTGGGCTGGATGAGATATCAAAGTCCTACAGACCGATATCTCGTGGCGCAACTACCCACCAGTGACTGGCGTGACGAACAGTGGGTTTTGGGATATGGGCTGTTTGTTAACACTATCGTCTATACTTATCTTTGCCTTTTCGGTCAATATGAACGGGCTGTAAAGGTTAAGCAGTCTATGGAGAGTTTTACCATCAAGGGTGAAAGACAGCACCGACATGTTCATGAAGGTTTAGTTCTCAGATACAAACCGTATTATGCTATGTGGTCGTACAAAGTGTACCGAAGTGAACGGTTTGACCTTTTGGGTAATAGCCTGGCTATCCTCTCCGGCATAGCATCACCATCCAGAGCAAAGAAACTGGTATTGTGGATAGAAAAGGAGTCCGATGCTTTAAGGCAAAATGAAGACCTGGCGGTTGATTTGCCGCCGAATTTCTTCCCATACGTCAGGCCGGATGCCCCCGATTGGATCCCGCGTTACGAAAAGTACAATCAACCCGGAGAATATCATAATGGCGGGATTTGGCCTTTCATTTGCGGCTTTTATACAGCAGCTCTGGTGGCTGCTGAAAGATATGCCCTTGCTGAGAAAAAGCTTCTTGCTCTAACCGAGCTTGTCCGACCGGCACGGAAAGCTGACGTTGAATTCGGCTTTAACGAATGGATACGTGCACAGGATGGAACGCCTCAGGGACAGGACTGGCAGAGTTGGTCAGCCGCGATGTATCTTTATGCCGCCGAATCGGTAGAACAAAAAAGAACACCTTTTTTCGAAGAGATTAGAGAAAACGGCCCGAAAGCTGACTAACAAAGGTTTTATAATAATTATAAAAATTTATTTGCGCTCATCAGGAGACAGTTGCTTCCATACCATATTAGTCAAAGGGCAGTTTTACTCCCCCTTGAGGAGTTCGCTCGATACTGCTCTTAGCACCTTCCGGCCCTTTGAATTCAACCTTTTTTAATCGGCAAATCAAGCCTTCGGAAATTTTCTCGAAGTCGCCTTTGACAAGCCTGGCGTATGAGATTGTCGGCGTTACTTTTTCAATCTTGATTGTAGCGATAAGGTTTTCCGTTAGGCCCAATGATTCTTTAGTGTCGACGTCGAAGATTTCTTTGCCCTGAATGAAGACTTCCAAGACAGAGCCTTTTGAGATTCTTTTCCCGCCCTGGTTGATAATAACCTGCCCTTCTATATCTTTGCTTGCGATGCGTATCGGGTAGAGTCTGTCGATAATATTATCGACAACCTGCTTGGCAACTTTGATTGTAAGGTTGTCAACCATTTCCCTGTAATCCAGGTCATCAGGCCTCCATCTTTTCACGAGCACTCTGACCTGGTCTTTTTCAAGGGCAATATTAACGGTGTCGGCCAATTTGACTTGCCTTGTAGGGGCAACTATCAGCCGATAGTCAAAAACGTAATCAGCTTCATACTCTCTGATTGGACGGCCGATAGCTCTGGATGCTTTCCCTTTTATCTGGAGTCCTGCGTTGGATATGGTTCCTACAATCATATAATCGGCACCAAGGACCTGACCCAGCCTGGCCTTTTCCTCAATGGGTGAATCGTCAGAGATAAGAATATTCCTGTTTTGGGCAAATTCGTCGATATACTCTCTGTCTAAAACAGCAAATTTATTTGTCCCTGAAAGGCCTACGCTTAGTTGCTGGGAGAGCTTAAGAGACATTTCAATCCCCGAAGGAACAAAGCTGCCGAATTGATAGGAGTCATAGAGTGTTTGAATCGGCATTATCGCCAGCTTGAGCCTGTTGGTTTGTTCAGGGTCTTCGTAGTCGTAAACCCAGGCTTTAATTGTAACCTCGTAGGTTCTATCATCGATTTTTTGTTCATCAATTACTTCGTAAGATTTGACCCAGCCTGCAATATCAGTTAACCGGGTAGAACCGCCCGCCTGGACAGATACGGAGTCAAATTCGATTGATTTACCCGTATCTTTTGTATCAATGCCCACCCCGGCGGACTCAAAGCCGAATTCGTATCTTCCCGAACTGACTGCAATACCTTTTGCCTGAGCGACGGCCTGATACAGGGCTTTCTGGATCGCCTGTTCTCTGGTTATGCCTTGCCCTTTGGTTTGGCGAACTATAGTTTTAGCAGCGGAAAATGCCTTAGGGCAGACCATTGCCACTACAAGCAGGAGAATGTATATCTTTTTCATTTTTAATCCCACTTTAATATTAGACAATATAACAAATTTATGCTTTTACCACGCTACGGACCGGTTACTTCCTCGTTTGCCGATAATAGACTCTTTCTGCCAGAATCTCAGGCCGGTTGTTAAGTCTGTTACCATGAGCTGGAAATAATATTCGACCTGCTGGCGGTTCCTGTCGTAACGAATATTTCTCTGGAGAATTTTGCCGGCAATACTCAGCTCAGGTGCAATTAATGTTTTTTTGCCTGCAAGGGTTTCCTGTTTGAATTCGTCTCCCGTTGCTGAGTCTCTGATATCTCTCAGCTCGTAAATCATTTCGTCCGGAGCGCCCTTGCCTCCTACTGCTGAGGTCATTACAACCTGTCCGCTGTTCATAAGCTCTTCTTCAATCTTTGCCATCAATTGGTCGGTGTCGATTCGCTGCATGGTATCGTTTGTCACTCTGGCGGTTGTCATGACGTATCTTCCCCCGCCCGGCTTTTTAAGAGCGCCTGAACTAATCATCGATTGAATCATTTCGCTGGCGGCCTGGGCAAAATCCCGATAATCCAGCTCCATAACTGCTTTACCTTCATCGTTTACTACGTCAATGTTTACGGTTTCCGCGGCACAGCCTGCAAGTAAAAGGCCGACTAATGTGACAATTATTTTTGTTCTCATAATTTACTCCCACTTTTTTGTATCCATTCTGAAATCTACAGCTTCTACTCTTGGCGCGACAGCCTTAAGGCTAAATGAGGATTTACCCGTCGCCGAGGCCGGCAGCCATGTGCTTGTCTTGGTTTGAATCATTAAACCATTCGCATCGAGCCATTCAATTTTATACCTGAACCGCTTGGTACTGTATGAGCGGTTGTGTCCGTTGATATTAAGCTCAAGGAATCCGGAATCGTTGTTCATGAGAATCGCCTCATCGATTTCTATGCCTTCGCCTATCAGCGCGCTAAAAGCATGAGCTACCGGACGGGTTACGATATTACTGGCAAGGTCGTCGCTTCTTATGCCCTCCCTTATATGAATTTTCTCAGTCGGCTGATCACAGGCTGTGAATGTGAACGCGAGAGCTACAAGCAGTATATTTGTGATTGTTTTCATTTTCTAATCTCCAAAAAATTTGATTCAAAAAGTTATAACCTCAAATATCGGCTCAGCCTGATTGGCTGTTATTCTAACATAAACTATCGCATTATTACAACCAGGAATATTAATTTCAAAGGGATTCGCACCGGCTGGTGTAACTTTTAATTTGCCGTTTTTCGGCTTTGGAAACCTGGCAATTTGAAAATCTTTTGGCAAAGTCGTCCATATCCTGACATCCGCTGCGGTTGTCGCATAACTGTATGCCGCTACAAACAGAGAGGCAAGCGAAGAAGAAGCGGAAGAGTCCTGTTTCTCAACAGCATACTGCGCAATGGCTTTTACCGTTGTTGATACAATAGCTCTTGTTAAAATACCCTTAAAATCTTTGCTGAACTCGGTCTGGACAACCCTGTCCATGTCTGAGACCAAACAAGTTTTATAATCCTTACCATCAACTTCTGCAACCAGATATGGGTATGCCCTGTTTCTAAATTGCAATTCCGGCAGAGCAATTCCAATATATTTAACTTTATCTGTCGCAACGTATAATGGAATATCCAGCCTGAATTCTTTCTTTACAGGACCCAGGCCGTTCTCAAATACCAACCATATTGTATCGTCCAATTTACCCTTCCCATCAAGTACATTCTCAGTAATGTTGAGGTCCTCAGCTATATAGGCATTATCTCCAACCATACCATAGGATTCTTTGAGCAAATCCACCGCCTTAGAGTAGTCGGAAACCAGGTTAAAGAATACGCCTGCAAGATAGGTCGCAAAAGGATTAACGAAATCAGGATAAGCTTCAAAATTGTGAAGATTAGGATATTTTTGAGCCAATAGTTCCTGTGTTTCGGGATTTTCAACATTGGTTTTCGAAAAACTGTCCTTTTGCTGCTCTTTTTCCAGCTCGGCCTGGAGCTTGCGTATTTCTTCATTGAATTTTTCTTTCGCACGTCTTTGTCTGTCAAGAGCTCGATTAAATTCCACTCTGGCCAGGTCAAACTTCTTTTCTGCCATAAAGTTCAGGGCCTTATAGACGTTGACCATTATGCCGTCATACTCTTCGCCCCTGTAAGGAATGATGTTCTCATTTACGATTGTAGTGCCGATGCCGTCCGCAAGCCTGGACTGCTCGTCGTAATACTTAAGCATCTCTTCAGCCTTGTCGAAGGTCTCGGTGCTCTTGATATATTCTTGTTGAATTCTTTGAATTGTCCCAAGTTGTAAGGCCCATAGTAAGTCCTCACCTTTGGGATTTTTACTTTTACTTATCTTTTTCTGAGCAAAAAGAGCAGATTCCTCATAGTCCGATGATAAAAAATGACTGTTAAAAGTAGCTAAGTGGCCCTGTGGTGCGTTACAACCTGTAAAAAAAAGCAGACCTAAAAGGGCTAAAATTGCAAATATGATTGGTTTCTTAAATCTATCTCCACTCATAATTACTCTCCAAATCACCCTTCACTCCCACTTTATTTGGCGTTGCATACATAAAATGGTCGGCGATTACTGTAGGCCCCGTCAAGGGAATTTTAGAGATTCCCGAAGTTTTTTCCTCGTTTTTGCTATTTTAGACCAATAATAAAAATTGAGCGCAGTCAGCAGTTGGATGCTCTGAGAGTCACCCACAAAGGGGGACTAATAAAAAAGGTTCGTCGAGGGATTCTTGCTCAGAATTCACCGCAACGTTCCGGGTTAGGAGCTACGCCGCAGCGACGTCTCGCTGGAGCCGACTGTTATGCTTCATTTACATTAAATTCCTTCACTAAATATCTAACTGTGTCTGGGTCTCTTAGTTTACAGACGACCGGTGGTTTAGCGAATATGCCTTTATAGAATTTAGCTTCTTCTTCTTTTTTAACCGCCTTTATCCAATTAACTCTAACTAGCCATTCAGACTTATCAGGATTATCCTTATGTTCATGAAATGCTATGTCCTTAGGGAGGACATCCAACAGAAGCTTGTCCTCTACAACATACTCTTTGATCATTACGGCTTCTTCAATAACTTCGCCGTATCCCACGTATCCTTTACCCTTGATATAGGCAAAAATTTTATCACCCTTCTTGAGTTTACGAATAGCCTTGATCCAGCGAATCCCACCACCTGCGCCAATGAAACCATATTTTCTGTCGTGTTCCCATGAGCGACAATTGTCATCGGTGATACCTGTATTCACATAGTAGTAGCCACTCCAGAGAGGTTTTTTTCTTGATGTACTCTCTTTGAGATCCTCGGGATCTTTAAGCCAAGACCGACCAATTATCTCTTTTCCATCGAGCTCAAAAATGTTGAAAAAGATAGCATTTACATTTAGATCGTGCTCATCAGAGAGATAATTGACAATACGCTCTGTAGCATCGTCCAGTTCAGATGCGACAATGATAATTTGGTGACCTACATTTATACGTTCAGGCAGTAAATCCTCATAGACATCCTTGTATGCATTGCCTAAGGATTTCCCAAGTGTCGATTGGCATATTTCCTCTATTTCCTGGGTGCCTAACTTACATACCCATGAAGCATAGTCCAACACTTGAGCTACTATATCTCTTGGTGTTTTACCTCTCTTGAACTCAATTATTACCAGTTCTCCTTCTTGGTTTATTCCCAACAAGTCAACGATCCCACCGAAGTCAGTCCTTACTTGCTGACCAATGATGACAACATCAATGTCTAAGATCGAAGGGTCATGAAATATCCACTTTTCAAGCCTTTTTTCAAGGTCGAGATTAGTCTTTCGTACTTCTACAAGTCGAGAGTTATCAATTGTCCATAGTGACATATTGAGAGGCATTCACCTATCTCCTTGCGTGCATAACAATGATTATATAGTCTGTATAAAACGGGAAACACAGACTGTTTCTTTCTGTATAAGAAGTTCCCGTTGCTTCTTCTATTAATGAGCAGAATATGCAAACTGTGAACCGAGGTCAAGCGCGAGTTTTCGTATTTCGGCGAAAATCTTTCATCGCCGGTAGAAAATCGTAAACCTCCTAATTTTGAGGTTATTTCTCATACTGCAGGAGAATGAATCGATATAATTAAAGTTATTCCGCCCCAATAGCCGAACAAAAATAACGGCCTTAAATGTCTCTTTATAAAGACTATAAGGTTGTTGTCTTGACTGTTTTGGTGGGCTGATAGTAGAATGATGAACGCAATATTTGGATTTTATAACCTCATTTTCTTATATTGAAACGGGCGTATAAATGGCTAAGAACCTGATAATAATTTTGTTGGTTGTCGTTGTGAGCCTTGGTTTGGCATTTGTTGCCGGCTGTGAGAGCGACGCTCAAACCGGTGCTCTTATCGGTGCAGGGGTTGGCGCCATTGCCGGCCAGGCCATAGGCGGCGATACGGAATCAACCCTGATTGGAGCCGGAGTGGGCGCCGCCGGCGGCTATATAATAGGTAACGAAAGCGACAAGAATAAATAGACTTCCGACATGCTCTTGTCTGGGCGTAGCCTGCCGCAGCCGGGCAGTCGAGCCGCACGCTTTACCATTCGACGGGTGGCAGCCTCAAGCACAGCTTGGGGGATGGCTTGATACCCGTTATGCAAAGCGCAAGGTTTAACTCCAATTGGTATTAGTCGAGTCGCGAGTTTTACCATTCGGTGCTCAGCCTCGACGGCAGAGTGCTACACATCCTTCTTATTACCCTTTGTGCTCGTTCAATCTCCTGAGGTGATAAAGGTAGGTCTTCAGCGCCACCCAACACTCCACCTGTAATGCCAATGCCACCGAATAATTCTTCTTCGCTGCTAACAGCAGCACTGGCACCCCATAAACTTTCAAAACCTAAAAATCCTCCGGTTTTACCCGTACCACTGCCAAGCCACAAAATGCTGCTATCCTCGATATCTACCATCTTTGCCGAAATAAAGATTTCATCACCAAAGTGTGGCACATCGATGACAAGAACCGCAGGGACGTTTAGAATTTTCCCAGCCTCTGTGGCACCTGCCTTAGTTATTAACTCTGAAGCCTGGAATCCCTGCTCCCTAAGCAATGCTGCAACAGTGGCCCGTTCTTTTGGTGCATAACCCTTCTTCAGGAGTTCCATCGCGAATAAATCAGCAATTTGATTTTTGGCTTGTTCGCTTCTCACAGCACCTTCAACGGCCACGATAGCAACCTTATCTATCGTGTTAAAGTTATAACCGACCCTGGAGAAGCTTTGTCCTCGTCCTGAAGAGCAGCCGCCGGCAAAAAGAATAGCTATTACCAGTATATGAACAACGATTTTCATAGCCTATACCTCCGATAACAACAGATTTACTAACGAACCTTAAAGCACTTTAGTATAAAAGACTTATGTGAAATTGTCAAGCTTTATTTGTATCTTTCGACCGTATCCATATCACGCTTTACAAAGAAAAATTTGTATGACTTTCTCTTCTTCGGGGCTGTTTTACGGTACACCCGGTTTGAAATCCCACCCGGTGGCAGTGAAACCCGCATTTGATGGTCACAAAAGCCGATATTATTAACTTAGGACTATACAGGCCAGGCACCCCCATTTCGTCACTTATACCTCCCACTAATTAGCCTTGAGCTTATAATCAATCGGCGCTGGAAAGGTAGCAGGAACAAGCTTTCATGCAATGGCGGTTTAACGAAGCAAAAAAAGCCGAGCCCCCGCGGCTTGCTAACGCAAGTCAGCAGCGGGGGTCAGCCTTTTTATACGGACCCCATTTTGCAAAAAATTGCGAAATGGGGACCTTTATAGTGTATCCACCTCCCAAACGAGGGGGGCAGCACTGATGGACTGCGGCCCGTCCTACATCGGATTATAGCCAACGTCCGCATAACTGGATTGTTTTCGAGGACGATTGGGCCATTTCAATACATCAAACAAATACTCGCTGGCCTGACGTATCATCACATCCGGCATACATGGACACATCTCAAACGAACCAACTATATCATTGTCATATTCGCCTAAAACCTTTAGAAGATAATCCCAATTTTCACGGGCTATACCGCCATGCAGGCCGGGCGGCTCGTGGTCGTCCGTTTGGCCGTAATTGTCAGTCAGGTGCAAATGGGAGACTCTCGGGGCCAAATCATCCACATATTCCTTGAAGGAATATTCACCATCCAGATTTGCATAACCAACGTCAAGGCAATATCGGACGGAATCGAATTTCTCAGCGACCTTTTTGAGCAACGGCAACCGGCCTGTTTCGAGGCACAATTTGACATCGTTCTCCTCGGCCATTTTCACTACCTCGGCAGCAAAACCAGAGCCGTCAAGCTCCGGAACATCGGGAATGCCCATACTCTGCAAATCGGTTACAATATTTGCGCCAAGCAGCTTTGCACATTCGATTTGTTCGTGCCATTGCTCTAACGTTGGGTTGTCACCGCGGGAGCGCATCGCCACTAACATATCATTGGTAGCGGAAGCAAGCCTGTTCCAATTACGCCTCTGGTAACGACAATCACTCTGGCCCTTTATATTGGGCCATAACTCTATGCCGAAGCCCAGCGCCCTCAAGAACAGGCACTCCTGCTCAAAAGATAGAGGGTGCTCACGTCCCCAAAATACCATCGTAGAAACAGCGTACCTAATTTGCATTGTGCTTTCTCCATCTCTGCGGATAAACGCGTCCTTCGATATACAGACAATACTACTATCGAGTAAAAAACAGGTGCATATTAAAAGTTTCTCAAAAATTTCTTGTGCTACGTAGCGGTTTCGCAGAGGGGGCAGGAGCATTTTTTAGTGTTAATTTTAAAGAAAATTGGGGGGGGCAGGTAAGAAGTGGGTGGCTGATGCCCCGTTTGAAATTGGCCCATTCGACTGCGCTCAGGACAGGGTTTGAATTGGGTTTGAATTGGCTTTGTTTTTTCATAACCCTTAGCCGCATTTTTCTTCATAATCCTTTGTAAATACACAATTTGCATCAATTTTACCCTTTCGGCAATTGGGTTTGAATTGGGTTTGTTTTCCGGGACTGCGAAAATGTCATTTCTTTCATAATCCTTTGTTATAAGTGAGTTTATATTCATTTTGGACTTTCGGAAATTGGCCCATTCGACCCATTAGACTGCGCTCAGGACAGGCTTTGATTGGGTTTGAATTGGGTTTGTTTATTCGGACTGCGAAATCATCTTTTTTTCTGTAATCCTTTGTTATAAGTGAGTTTATATTCATTTGGGCTCTTTTTAAATTGGGTTTGATTGGGTTTGAATTGGGTTTGTTTTCAACAAGTGTCCAATCGCTTAAATTTTCATAATGCATTGTTATAAATGAGCTTGCATTTATTTAGGCCTTTGCGAAATTGGGTTTGTTTTGCATAAAAAGGGCTGATTTGTAGAGGATTCTCGACAGATGTAGTGCCTTATAGGCACGTAAATAACTGGATTCTCGATTCTCGATGCTCGATACTCGATGGTTGTAATGGTTCATTCGTTAATTTGGTAGAATTGGATAATTTGGTTAAATGGTTAAGCTCTAATCTGGATCCCCAACCACGACATTCGGGGATAAGCTTAGCTGGGCCTTCTGGACCTGAAAACGTGCGGTTCTTCGCTATATCTTCGCCTACTGGCGGTTTATGTTAGCCTGCTGGCTAACATACGCGTATTATACCAAATTTATCGTTAAAAATCAAGCGAAATCAAAGAAAATGCCCATTAGAAGGCTCTGTTTAGAATTCAAGGTGGGATTCTGAAATTTTTCTTGCTTTTTATGATATGGCCGGACATAATTTTATCAGCATAAGCGGGCAACTTTGATACATACGAAATAGCAAACACGGATTTACGCGGAATTCTTTTGATTGACGGGAATTGCGGGGTTGGGTATTTTATGGTTTGAAAAATAAGATATGAAAAAAATACGTAACGTCCCTAGTTTTTAAAGGAGAAATTTATGGCAAAGAAAAAAAATGATAATGTAACGATGAGAGTTCGTATCGGGGAAACTGAACTTGAAGTTTCTGGACCGAGTAATTTTGTTGAAAAGAAAATCACAGAATTTATCAAGCTTAACAAGCAAAAATCCCTTGCTACAACTGCTCCTTCACAAACTACGGTTCGGCAGACTGGCGAAAAACTGACTGAATCCACTAAAAAAATGTCAGCTGCTCAATTTTTTAAGAAGGTGAATCCTCGTACTGGTGTTGATCGTGTCTTAGCCGCCGGATATTATCTGGAAATTTTCCTTGGAATGGAAAATTTTACATCTGCTGAGATACGCGACACCATCCATAAGGAAGCAAAGACACAACCACCCAAAAACCCCAACGATTTAATTAATTCTAATATCAAAAAAGGTTACATGATGTCAGCTGGTGATAAGGATGGAAAAATGGCTTTCGTCCTCACTTCCGATGGTGAGGACACGATAAAAGTTTTGCTTGACCAATAGGGGGTCGTTTAATGCAAAAAACTACTTTTGATGCATTCATAGCGGAACTTAGAGCATTGAAAGACCTTCTTAAAGCGGTTCACAAAAAAACTGTCAGAGATGAATCGCTACGAGAAAGATTCCGTACTTTATTTCGCACATGGGTTTCAACTATACAACCAGATTTGGAAAGACAACTTCAGAGCAAACGAGACTTTTATAAACTAAGTGCAGAGTTAGAAACGCTGGCGAAGCTAACATCGAAAATTAAACATGTAAGTGAATATCGGAATCGTCTTAACAGAGCAATCTCGCTGGCAAACGGCTTGGTTCTTTATCTACCCACAACAAGTATTCAACAAGTTCCATATCACGTCATCGGTAGAGATAACTTGTTCACCTCGGGGATTCCCGATCTTCCGGTTAGGCTTGTTCCCAATCCGTTGATTGGATGGAAAAGAAATTTTGAAGCTTTTATAAACAAGCACCCTTTCGACCGTTCTGTTTTTATAATGATCAGATATCAAAGAAGAAATGAATCATTGATCGCTAAAATAAAATCAACCTTATCGAGAAAAGGATTCGAAGGAATACTCGCCTCTGACCACAGGCTTACTGACGACCTTTACAATCCAATAGCCTGTCTTTTTTGTTGTTCCAAAGGGCTAGCTATCTTTGACAGACCGGGAGCACGTGAAGTTTTCAATCCAAATGTGGCATATGAACTTGGGATGTTTCATCTTCTGGGTCGTGACTGTCGTATCCTTAAACATAAGAGTGTAAATGTACTTCAAAGTGATATACTTATGAAACTTTATCTTCCCTATTCTACAATTGATGATGCAGAAACCCACATTAAAGATTGGTTGTTTGATAGCGATTAAATTCTAGAGAAAATAAGAGTCTTTGTACCTGTTTAAAAAGTTGTTTGAATTTGGGAAAAATAGGGAATAATATGGCAAGCGATGTGTTTGGTAAATATCTTAGCGAGATAAATAGAGCTTACTTACGAGGTGACGCCACAGAACATACGCATCGGCCAGCGTTGAAAGCTTTAATTGAGGGATTCGCAAGGAAAATTACAGCTACTAATGAGCCTAAGCGGACTGCGTGTGGAGCTCCAGATTACGTTGTGTCACGAAGGACTAACGGAGTTGACCAAAATTTTGGTTATATCGAAGCCAAAGATATAGGCACAAATTTAACGCAGGCGGCAAAGACAGAACAAATCAAAAGGTATCTGCCAGGTTTTGATAATTTCATTCTAACCGATTATATTGAATTTCGCTGGTATGTGAACGGCAAAAGGCAATTAACTGCAAAACTGGCGGAAGAATCAGCGGGCAAATTCAAAGCGACCGAGGAAAATGAGACGAAAGTTCACGAACTCTTAGAAGCTTTTTTGAGCCAAAAGCCGGAAAAGATTAAAATCGCAAAAGAATTAGCTACGAAAATGGGGCATAAAGCCCAGATGATGCGCGATATTATCGTAAGGACATTCCAACAAGAAGAAAAATCCGGAACATTACACGGCCAGTTCGATGCTTTCAAAGAGGTTCTGCTGCACGATTTAACGGAAGAGCAATTTGCGGATATGTATGCTCAGACTATCTGTTATGGATTGTTCAGCGCGCGGTGCCATATTGATGATATGACAGTATTCGGAAAAGACAAATACGCTGCATTCCACGGGATGGACGAGCGAGCGAAAGAATTGACCAGAGAGCACGCTGCTTACCTATTGCCTAAGACGAATCCGTTCTTTCGTGACATATTCGGGGACATTGCAGGCCCTAAATTAGATGATAGGATTGTCTGGCTTGTGGACGATTTGGTAGAGTTGTTAAAGCAAGCGGACATGGGGGTGATACTACGTGACTTTGCAAGACGTAAAAAACGCAAAGACCCGGTTGTTCATTTCTATGAGACATTTCTGACCGAATACGATCCGAAACTTAAAAAAACTAGAGGTGTTTATTACACACCGGATGATGTTGTAAGTTACATTGTCCGAAGTGTGGATTATTTACTTAAAAAGAAATTCGGCCTGAGACGGGGATTAGCTGATGAATCGAAAATAAAAGACAAAGATTTGCATAAATTGCTTATCCTTGACCCGGCGGTCGGAACAGGGACATTTCTGTTTGAAGTGATTGACCAGATATATGAAAAGTTTAACCTTCAAAAGGGGATGTGGTCAGGGTATGTGAAAGAGCATTTACTGACGAGGATATTTGGTTTTGAATTGATGATGGCACCTTACGCTGTTGCACACATGAAACTGGGGCTGCAACTGGCCGAGACCGGTTATGATTTTGAAAGCGATGAACGACTGGGCATTTATCTTACTAATACCCTTGAGGAGGCGGAGGAAATTTCCAAGACTATCTTCATGCAGGCTCTAAGCAAAGAGGCAAGAGAAGCAAATAAAATCAAAAAAGAATTGCCGATTATGGTTGTTACCGGCAATCCTCCTTATTCGGGATTATCCGCGAATATGAATGACTGGATAGACCAATTATTAAAAAATAAACTTCCAGGGGTAAATGGTGCTCAAAGCTATTATGAAGTTGACGGACAGCCGCTTGGCGAAAAGAAACTCTGGCTGCAGGATGACTATGTGAAGTTTATTCGTTTTGGTCAGTTGAGAATTGAACAGAGCGGTTATGGGATATTAGCATTTATAACCAATCACGGCTATCTCGATAATCCTACTTTCAGAGGAATGCGGCAAAGCTTGATGCAAACATTTGATGAAATATATATTCTCGACCTTCATGGAAGCCTGAAGAAGAAAGAGACTTGCCCAGATGGCTCACCTGATAAAAATGTCTTTGATATCCAGCAGGGAGTAGCTATTGGTATCTTTATAAAAGAAACAGATAGGCGTACGCTTGCCAAGGTATATCATGCTGACCTATACGGTTTGCGAAAAGTCAAATATGAATGGTTGAGTAAAAATGACATTAGACCTACGGATACGGACTGGACTGAGTTATCACCCAATTCTCCATATTACTTCTTTGTTGAAAGAGATGAGTCAAGAAGAAAAGAATATGAGGCCGGTTGCAAGATTAACGATATACTGACAGAAAATAACGTAGGCATCGTTACTGCACGAGATGGTCTTACTATTCAGCAAACAGCTAACGATGTCTGGGACACTGTTAACGACTTTGCTTCATTACCACCCGAAGAAGCTCGGAGTAAATATTCACTTGGGAAAGATGCACAAAGCTGGAAGGTACATCTTGCACAAATGGATCTGAACGCTTCGCCGCTCAGCAAAAATAAGATCGTGCCAATTCTGTATCGACCTTTCGACACAAGATTCACGTATTACACGGGAAAATCCGGCGGTTTTATTTGCCGTCCGCTCTACAAAACAATGCGTCATATGTTGGCAGGTGAGAACTATGCTATCATATCTGCAAGAAGTAATAAATCGCAAGCCATGGACCATTTCTTCTGTACAAAAAATATAATGGAGACTAAGTGTGGAGAGAGAACGACACAATCTTGTCTTTTTCCCCTTTACCTCTATCCCAAAGAAGAAAAGAACAATTTTTTTGATGATTCTGAATGGCCTGCTGGTAAGAGTGGCCGGGTTCCAAATTTATCGTCGGAGTATGTGGAGGAATTTGCTAAGAGGGTAAAGTTAGAGTTTGTGTCAGATGGTGTTGGTGATTTGAAAAAGACATTTGGGCCGGAGGATATTTTTCATTATATTTATGCGGTTTTTCATTCGCCGGAATATCGCAGTCGGTATGCGGAGTTTTTGAAGATAGATTTTCCGAGGGTTCCGCTGCCGAAAGGAAAGGCTCTTTACCGTAAGTTGTGCAAGGTCGGAGAGGATCTGGTCAAGCTGCACCTGATGGAAGCGACAATTCTGGAAGATGATAAAAAACGGCCTGAATTTCCTGTGGAAGGTAACGGCGTAGTAGAAAAGGGTTATCCTAAATACGTTGCGCATGCGGACAGACCGCAAAAGGGAAAAGTTTATATAAACAAAGACCAGTACTTTGAGGGAGTAAGACCTGATGTGTGGGAGTTTCATATTGGGGGTTATCAGGTTTGCGAAAAGTGGCTGAAAGACAGACGGCAGAGAAAGCTTTCTTATGAAGATATAAGCCATTATGAGAAGATAGTAGTAGCACTGGGGGAAACAATTCGGTTAATGAATGAGCCTTGCTTGTCAGAGCTGTTCCGAAAAGCGAAGAGTACGAAATCCCGTAGTTAAACGTTGGTAACGGAAACCCTGGGTGAAAGCCAGGGCTAAATATCTTGGATTCCTGCTCACCGATCGGAGTCGAGGACAAGAGGGCGGATTGTTGAGGGAGATATTGCATGACCGAAAACGTTTTATACTACGGCGATAATCTTGAGATTCTTCGCCAGTATATCAAGGACGAGACAGTAGATCTTATTTATCTGGACCCGCCGTTCAAGAGCAATCAAGATTACAATGTTTCGTTCAAAGAGCAAAACGGTAGTCGTTCAACTGCTCAAATTAGGGCCTTTAAGGATACCTGGCGATGGGATCAGGCCGCTGCTGCATCGTATCAGGAAGTTGTGGAAAGAGGCGGCAAGGTTGCGCAAGCCATGCTCGCGTTCAGAACATATCTTAGCGAAAACGATGTAATGGCGTATCTCGCGATGATGGCGCCACGGCTTATTGAGCTCCGCCGGGTCTTGAAGGATACAGGGAGTATATACCTGCATTGCGACCCGACAGCATCGCATTACTTGAAGATGTTAATGGACGCAGTGTTTGGCGCCGGCAATTTCTGCAACGAGATAATTTGGCATTATCGGAAGTGGCCTGCCGGAAAATATAGCTTTCAGAGAAACCATGATGTACTGCTTTTTTATTCCCGGTCAGAAAGCCGCAAAAGAACTTTTAACCAGCTATTCATGAAGCGCACGGCCTCGACACTGAAACGGTTTGGGACAGCCAAGATTGTCTCCGGCTATGACAAGTCAGGTCGGCGTTTGCCTTCCAAAACTGAGAATGAGGCTTCGGCAGGAGTCCGGCAAGACGATGTTTGGGAAATTGGGCGAGTACCGCCTATCAAGCAACTGTTCCCAACCGAAAAGCCGGAATCACTTTTAGAGCGGATTATTACAGCCAGTAGTAACGAGGGTGATATTATTCTCGACCCATTTTGCGGATGCGGTACGACAATTGCTGTCGCACAGCGCCTAAAGAGACGCTGGATTGGTATCGACATCACTCACTTGGCAATTACACTTATAAAGCACCGTTTAGCTGATGCATGGGCACATTATAAGGCACCAGGCTCGAAACCTCAGTATAAGGTCGTCGGTGAACCGAAAGACCTTTCGGGGGCACGGACGCTTGCCGATGAAGACCCATACCAATTTCAATGGTGGGCCTTGGGATTGGTAGATGCTAGGCCTGTTGAACAAAAGAAGGGAGCAGATAAGGGAATTGACGGTCGGCTATATTTCCACGATGAAGCTGACAGCAAAAAAGCGAAAACTAAGCAAATCATATTCTCGGTGAAGTCTGGACATGTGTCAGTATCACACGTTCGAGATTTGAGGGGCGTTGTAGAGCGTGAAAAAGGCCAGATCGGAGTACTGATTTCGATGGAAAAGCCGACAAAGCCGATGCGGGCTGAAGCAGCGAGCGCTGGATTTTACAAGTCGCCTTGGGGAACCAAGCACCAGGTATTGCAAATCCTTACAATAGAAGAACTGCTAAGCGGCAAGACTGTTGATTATCCACATTCGGAGGGAGTGAATGTAACGTTCAACAAGGCACCAAAAGCCAAAGCTAAAAAAGAAGATCATCCAGAACTTAAGTATCCAGAGGAATAGATTTCCGTCACCGATCGGAGTCGAGGGAAAGATACAAAGTGAGTGCTTCCGGGTGTAAACTCCAGATATAGAAAATTGGGAGTGGTTCGGGTGAGGGCGGTTCGCGAACCGCCCCTACGTTCGGGGACAAGCAACCCCCGACAGTGCCGGGGGCTAAATATAAAAAAAAATTTCTGTTGAAATACGCCGAAACAATGTTAGAATGTTGCGTTTAAGGTATTTCGGGGGCATTGTAGGTAGTTATGAAAAAAGATATACATCCAAAATACGATAAAGTGGTGGTTCACTGCGGCTGTGGCAATACATTCGAGACCCGCAGCACGGCAAAAGAAATCCACGCAGAAATATGCTCTATGTGCCATCCGTTCTACACGGGCAAGCAGAAATACGTCGATACCGCCGGCCGAATAGAACGGTTTCAAAAGAAATACGGCACAAGCTACATCAAGAAGACCAAAAAAAACCAACAGCAATAGCTTCTTTTACAGATTACAATTCGGGCTCCCATTCTGAATACAATCAGGATGGGGGCTTTTTGTTCATAGTGTGTTGTGCATAATACGAATATCGAATCCCGACGGATGCTTTAGGGACAGGCAAGAAATATGGGATTTCGAGCAGGAAGGTTCCTGGAACGAGAAACGATTCACGAGATACATATTTATGGCTGAAGAGAAAGACAGTTTACCGGCAAAACTCGACGAAATCGAGACACGCTACAACGAAATCGAAAAGCAGCTTGCCGAGCCGCTATTTGTCAATGACTCGACGAAACTCGTAGCGCTATCCAAAGAGCAGGGCAAACTCCGAGCGATAGTTACAAAATATCGCCAATATAAAAAGGCTGTGAGCGGGATTGAAGAGGCCGAGCAGATATTAGCCGACAGTGGCGCGGATAAAGACTTCAGAGCGCTGGCAAAAGAAGAGCTCCAGGAGCTCGAAGGCCAAAGAGATACCCTGCTCAAGCAAATGACAGATACTCTGGTAATGGCCGACGATATGGATATCGACTCGGTCATAATGGAAATCCGAGCAGGCACCGGCGGTGAAGAGGCGGCACTTTTCGCGCGCGATTTGTACAATATGTATGTCAGATACGCTGAAAATCGCAGGTGGAAAGTTGAACAGCTTGACTTTAGCATATCAGAAAAAAGCGGTTTTCGCGAGGTCATATTCAATATCAAGGGCCCCGGCGTATGGTCCGAATTAGGCTATGAGGGCGGCGGCCACCGCGTCCAGCGCGTCCCGGAGACCGAATCGCAGGGCAGAATTCACACATCAGCAGCAACAGTGGCGGTACTGCCTGAGCCTGAAGAGCTGGATATCCAGATAGCTCCTGATGATGTCGTCGAGCACGTCAGCAGGTCAAGCGGACCGGGTGGACAAAACGTCAACAAAATCAGCAGTGCCATCAAACTCGAACATATCCCAACGGGAATTACGGTCAGCATGCAGGACGAGCAAAGCCAGCACAAGAATCGTGCCAAAGCCTGGCGGCTCCTAAGAAGCAGGGTTTATGAATATCACCAGAGTAAACAAAGGGCCGAGCGCGACTCGCAGCGAAAGACGATGATTGGCTCAGGCGACAGGTCTCAAAAAGTCAGAACATATAATTTCCCGCAAAATCGCGTAACCGACCATAGAATCGGCTTATCGCTTTACAGCTTAGATAAAATAATGGCTGGCGATATAAGCGAACTGATTGCAGCACTCAAAGATTACGACAGAGAACAAAGATTGAAAAATCTCTGAAATCCGGAGTCTTGCCTGATGATAATCGTTGTTACCGGAATGGTCGGCGTTGATAAGAAAAGCTATCTTGAGAAAGTTTGCCAATTCGCCGCTGAGAAAGGAAAAGAGACGCTGCTGTGCAATGTCGGCGAGGCGATGTACGCCGAAGCACCCGATATCCCACCGGGGAAAATCTTAGATATACCAATGAAAAGGCTAAGCTCACTTCGCCGAAGCGTATTCAAAGACATCATCGCAAAAGCCAAAAAGAGCCCCAACCTGATAGTCAATACTCACGCGACCTTCCGCTGGCGGCACGGGCTGTTTCCGGCAGTCGATTTCGACCAGATGCGTCAGCTCAACACCGATATGTATATCTGCCTGATTGACGGCGTAATCGCACTGCACACACGCCTTGACGCCGAACACTCCGCAGAACACACGCTGAAAGATTTGATTGTCTGGCGGGAAGAAGAGATTATCGGCACTGAAATGCTGTGCAAAGGTATTAACGAAAGGATTCCTTTTTACTGCCTTGCCCGCGGCACCGAAACCGAAACCATCGAAACATTCTACGGACTTATCTTTGACGGTCGAACTAAAAAAGCATATTTGAGCTTCCCTATGACCGCTGTTGGCGATATGGAAGATGTGAAAAATGAAATTGACAAGTTTCGGCGATTGATGAAGCAATCATTTATCTGCTTTGACCCCGGCGATTTGGAAGAATCGTATCTGCCACAAAAGGCCCGGCGAGCAAGCCAAAAAGGACTGGAATATGTTGAGGTAACGGCATTGGGACAGAAAGTCAGGCTGGATTTACGTGAGGTTCAGCAAATCGAACGCGATATCAACAGCCAGATATACGCCCGTGATTTTATGCTCATTGACCAGTCGGATATGATAATCAGCTTTATTCCGACGTTAGACGACGGACGGGCAGCAATATCCAGCGGGGTCGAAAGGGAGCTCCAGCACGCTCACGAGGCGGCCAAAGAAGTTTACGTCATCTGGACGGCAAAGCAAACTCCTTCGGTCTTTGTTACTCAAACAGCAACAAAAGTCTTCAACAACCTGACAGAAGCAGCGGCATTTTTCAAAAAGAAAGATTACGTGAAAAAATGACAATCTGCGGCTGCACAAAAAGCCTTGTATAAATGAGCTTTTTGGGGTATCTTCAGGTCTCCATCCATTGCTTAAAAGATGAGATTATGAACATTAAGAAACGTCCAAATCATAAGATATATATCCAGGTGCTTCGTCAAATGTCGCCTGAACAAAGACTGCTCAAGGCATTTGAGCTGTCTGAATTTGCCAACCAGCTTTTTATCCAGGGATTACATACAAGATATCCGAATCTTCCGGATGAAGAATTCAAGAAGATATTTATGGAACGTCTTGATAAATGTCACAACAGGAATTATTAAAACAGGTTATCAAAACACTCAACCAAAGTGGAATCCAATATATGCTAACAGGCTCTGTAGCTTCGAGCTTGCAAGGCCAGCCCAGAGCCACCCACGATATAGATATGGTCATTGCTATTGAGAAATCGAAAGCTCATGAACTGGCCGAAGCTTTCCCGTTCCCAGATTTTTATTTGGATGAACACAGTATCCTTGATGCAATTAACGGGCAAAGTATGTTCAACCTTATCGACTTAAAATCAGGTGACAAGGTTGACTTTTGGATATTATCCAACGAAGCTTTCGACAGGTCACGCTTTCTACGCAGGTATAGCGAAAAGTTTATAGGAACAGAAATGCAGGTTTCAAGCCCGGAAGATACGATATTAGCCAAATTAAGATGGGCGAAACTCTGTGGTGGAAGTGAAAAACAATTTACCGATGCCCTGCGGGTTTATGAGGTCCAGTATGGGAAATTAGACCTGGATTATATAGAACATTGGGCGGAAGAATTAGATGTTAAATCATTATGGAAACGGATATTGGATGAATCGGAAACAGCATAATTGATGCACTCAGGATAGTATTTGATTTAAGGCTTCACTTAAAGCCTTGTAAACAAAGCAGTTCGGTTATTTTAATTGAGCACGAACTAAAACAGCAACGATTTAAATCGGAGGAAACATGCAAAATAACAAAACTTACGAAAACTTTCCTCTCTGGATACCTTTGCTTTCCTGCGCTTTATCCTTATCTATTTATGCCTTAGGCGCTGTTATATTTTCCCAGCTCGGCATGCTATATACTGTTCTTTACCTGATGTTTTGCTTATGGATTGAGCTAAGGATATTGAAGGGAAGCTGTATGAATTGCTACTATTACGGCAAAACTTGCGGTTTGGGCAGAGGTAAACTATGCGCCCTGCTTTTCAAGAAAGGAAATCCCGAAGGATTTGCTGAAAAAGAGGTCTCGTGGAAAGATTTAATTCCGGATTTTTTGGTGCTGATTTTTCCTCTTATCGGTGGAATCATTATTTTAATCAGAGATTTTACCTGGCTGATATTAGCGTTGATGGTAATATTGGCCATGCTTTGGTTGGGTGGAAATGCCTTAATTAGAGGTTCATTAGCCTGCAAATACTGCAAACAAAGAGAACTCGGCTGCCCGGCGGAGCAGTTGTTCAATAAGGGTGCTAAGGCCGCCGGCTCATGAGCCGCTTTTTGTAAGCCAGCCGAAAGTTAGTGCTTAAGTGGAAAGATTATAATGGAAGTGACCATAACAGATGAGAAACAATTAGCAGGCGTTATTGACCATACTTTGCTTGATGCCACGGCGAGAAAAGAGCAAATCGAACAGTTGTGCCGGGAGGCAAAAACCTACGGATTTCATACGGTGTGTGTGAACGGCCGATGGGTGCCTTTGGCCGCTGAGCTGTTAGCCGGCTCGAAAGTTGCTGTCGGCGGTGTAGTCAGTCTGCCGCTCGGGGCCGACTCGACTAAAATCAAAGTTGCCCAGGCCAAAGAAGCCATCTTCGCCGGGGCCGATGAGATTGATATGGTCGCTGATCTGGCGTCGATAATCGCCGGCGATACAAAATATCTCCAAGCTCAGTTGCACGCGGTGTTGAAAGTATGCCGCTCGATGAGGCCGGCGGTTGCGCTCAAAGTGATAATCGAATCGGCTGCTCTCAATCACAACCAAAAGATATTCGCTTGCCAGGTAGCGGAAAAATGTGGTGTCGATTTTATAAAGACCAGCACAGGTCTGCACCCAGCCGGCGGAGCAACCATCGAAGATATAAAGCTGATGAAAGAAACTGCTCCGAACTGCAAGATAAAGGCCGCTGGCGGTATAAGAACAACAAAACAGGCCCTTGAAATGTTAGCCGCAGGGGCCGAGAGGATAGGTACTTCTTCAGGAGTAAAGATTATAAAAGAGTTCAAAGACACAACAGAGACATAAAGAGACCAGAATAACATAAAGAAATAGTACGATGTCACTCCTGCTGCGAAAGCAGGAGTTCAGAAAAATAATGATAGGATGGATTCCCGCTTGCGCGGGAATGACATAGGGCAGAACAGCTACAATGACAGCAGGGGCGGTTGACAAAACCGATAATCTTATTCTATGCAAACTGCACTGTGAAAAAATCCGTGCATCCATAGATTTGCCGGCTTTAAGCGAAATATTTTCCGGTCTAAAATCGGCCTCAATCCTCGGCGGCAACCCGGCCAAGGCGGATGCGGACAGATTCAGCTACTGGGCCGCCGAGCCGAAAGAGATATTTGAATTTAAAACAGGACAAAAAGACCCATTCGGAAAACTACAAAAAGTCCTGGATAAATACAAGTTAGTGGATTCCCGCCTTCGCGGGAATGACAAGGGAGGGGACGATGACAAGGGAGGGGACGATGACCAGCCGAAGGGGATTTTCTGCGGCGGATGGGTAGGATATTTTAGTTATGAGCTCGGCAGATATATTGAAAAGCTCCCGGAAACTACAATAGATGACCTTCAAATGCCGCTGATTCGGCTGCGCTTTTACGACCGGCTAATCGCCTATGACCATATCGAATTGGCTTTCTGGCTAATCGCCCTGGAATTGCCCGGTGATTCTGAAAAACCGCAGGAAAAACTTATCGCCCTGGAACAGTTGCTCGCTGAATCCCAAGAAATTCACGTACATCTCCCTGCTCCTGGTGACCTTGACAACATAGATTTTTCGCAAATTCGCTGCAATATGGACAAAGATTACTACCTGCGGACAATCAAGAAAATAAAACGCTACATTTACGACGGCGAGGTTTACCAGATTAACTTCTCACAGAGATTTGAGTGTGATTACTATGCCAAACCGATAGAGCTTCTGCACTGGCAAAATCACCACAACCCAAGCGGCTACGCTGCTTACATCGATGGAGAAAGTTTTCATATCGTCAGTGCTTCGCCTGAGATGTTTATAACAATTGATGACGGCCTCATCCGAACCAAGCCGATAAAAGGCACCCGGCGGCGTATCAATGAGACGGCCCGGAAAAATCCGCACGCGAAACAAACCAATATAAAAAATTTCAATGAGCTGCTCCATAGTGAAAAAGAACGCGCCGAACTGAATATGATAATCGACCTGGAGCGTAACGATGTGGCAAAAATCTGCAAACCGGGCACAAGGAAAGTAATTCAGCCCAGGACAATTGAAAGCTATCCGACGGTCTTTCATGCCGTGGCGACCGTAGCCGGGCAGCTTCGGGAGCGAATTACATTCTGTGATATCCTAAAGGCAATGTTCCCAGGCGGCTCTATTACCGGCGCCCCAAAAATCCGCTCGATGGAAATTATCGACGAAACCGAACTGACAGCCCGAGGCGTTTATACCGGCAGCATCGGCTTTATCGGCATAGACGGCTGTGCGTGCTTGAATATTGCCATAAGAACGATTATTATCAAAAACCGAAAGGCCTTTGCCCAGACCGGCGGCGGAATAGTGGCAGATTCCGACCCACAAGCGGAATGGGACGAAACTATCACAAAAGCAAGAGCACTTTTAGCTGGAATAAAAGCAACACAAAAAATAAAACAACGGATAGTGGATATAAAGAAGATAAATAAGAAATCCAAAAAACGAAGTTGGGAAAAGCACGAAGCACAAGATACGATATCCGAAACAAATTCGAAATTCTAATGTTCAAATTTTCGAAACTGACAGCAAAGCTGTTATTCTGAGCGAAGCGAAGAATCTCATCATTTGCAGGCCAGATCCCTTCGGCAAGTTCAGGGCAGGCTCTCCGGCTTCGCCTCAGGATGACACCAAGTGTCATTTTGGTCATTAGATCTTGTTTTGAATTTCGGATTTTTTTACAAGATAAGATGGCAGAAAAAGTATTTCTTAACGATAAATTAGTGGATATCGACAAGGCCCGCATATCCGTAACCGACAGCGGTTTTTTGTATGGAGCAGGGCTTTTCGAGACGATGCGAAGCTACAACGGCACGGTCTTTGCGCTGAAAGACCACTTAGACAGATTGTTTTTCAGCTCTCGTGCCCTATCGATAAGTCATACATACGACAGAAAATATCTCACTGACGCTATTTATAAAGTACTGCGAGCGAACAAATTAACCGATGCCCGTTTGCGATTGACACTTACCAACGGGCCAATGTCCCAACCGGATGACCAGCGCGCACCGACACTTCTTATCACCGCCGCAAAGCTTCAGTCTTACCCGGCTGAATATTATAAAAAAGGTGTTCTCGTAGTGCTTTGCCCATTCAGGCAGAATGCCGGCGAGCCGACGTGCGGACACAAAACGACAAGCTATTTCTCGCGTATGATTGCGCTAAATCGTGCACATCAAAAAAGGGCCGCCGAAGCGTTATGGTTCACGACGAATAACCACTTAGCCGAAGGCTGCATAAGCAATGTGTTTTTAGTCAAAGATTCCATCCTTCATACACCGCCGATTGAGACGCCTGTCCTTGCAGGCGTGGCGCGAAAGACCGTTTGCCAAATCGCTTTAAAAAACTCTATCAAACTTCTCGAAAAAGACCTCTCTATAGATGACGTGCTGGCCGCCGAAGAGATTTTCCTGACAAATGTAATTATGCAGATTATGCCGGTAACCGCAGTAGAAAAGCACACCGTAAGCAACGGCACGGTCGGTACGATGACTAAAGGATTGCAAAAAAGTTTCGATGAATTTGTTGAAAGCCAGTGCGGGAAAAGCAAATGAAAGTAAAAGATATTACAGAGCAAATTGAAAAAATAGTCCCACTTAACTTAGCACAGGACTGGGACAACGTCGGCCTGCTTATCGGCGATGCACAGAAGAACGTAAAAAACATTCTGCTGACTATTGATGTGACCGGCGATGTTGTCGCTGAGGCCAAAAAACTAAAGACCGAGTTGATTGTAAGCTATCATCCGTTAATCTGGGACGGCTTGAAAAAAATTACCTCAGAAGGTCCGAGCGGCACTGCATACGAATTGATTCGCAGCAGGATTGCGGTTTTTTCGATACACACCGCCGTGGATGTCGCCACAGGCGGAGTCAACGACGGCCTTGCCGAGATTATTGGCATTGAAAATGGAAAGCCGATTGGGGATTTCGTTTTTAATCCCGCGAACGATAATTACAAACTCGTTGTATTCGTTCCTGTCGAATCGATGGCTGAAGTTTCAAATGCGGTTTTCGCCGCCGGCGCAGGGGCAATAGGTAATTACAGCAACTGCGGCTTCAGTGCCGAGGGAACAGGAACTTTTTTGCCTCTGGATAAAGCAAAACCGGCTATCGGCAAAAAAGGAAAAATGGAAAAAGTGCTTGAGATAAGATTCGAGACGATTGTGCCGGCTGAAAAACTCGATGCGGTTGTCACGGCAATGAAAAATGCTCATCCTTACGAGAGGCCTGCCTTTGACATCATCAAACTCTACAACAGCCAAAACGAATTCGGCCTTGGCAGAATTGGCAGATTAGTCCAGCCGTTACGAATAGAACAGATTATCAAAAGAATAAAGAAACACACCGGCGCCAAGGCCATCGGTCTGATTGGAAACGAAAAACGCCTGGTAAAAACAGCGGCGGTTTGTGCCGGCTCATGCGATAAGCTCATCAACCTGGTTATCGCTGCGAAGGCCGATTTGTACCTTACCGGCGAATTGAAACACCATCAGGCATTAGCCACACAGGAGGCAGATCTAACCTGCATCTGCCTGAGCCATACAGTTTCGGAACGGTTCATATTGAAAAAATTTGCTAAACAGTTGCAAAAACGGCTAAATTCGGTGACAATAAAGGTAAGCAAAAAAGATGCAGACCCCTTTAAGTGGAAAAACCTATGACGGAAGAACAGAAAACAGAAGTCAGAAGTCAGAAGACAGAAGTCGGAAGACAGAAGTCAGAATATCGAACGCTGGATAAAGAGGAGACCGATTTCCCACAACAGGAACAGGAGATTGAAACGACAGTCGAGACGGTCGTGGAGGCGGTTCTATTCGCCAGCGATGAGCCGCTCTCGGAAGCCCGGCTGGCCAACATTGTTGAGACAGGCTCAAAGCAAGTCCGTCAATGTATCGAAAACCTGAACGGCAAATACAAGGCAAACAATAGTGCTTTTAGGATAGAGCAGATTGCCGGCGGTTATCAAATGCTTACCCTCAGTCCCTATAACTATTGGCTGAAAAAATTACTTCGGGCCCGCAGTGACGACAAACTAAGCCCTGCTGCTCTGGAGACGCTCGCCATAATTGCGTACAAGCAGCCGGTTATGCGGGCCGACATTGAGGCCATCAGGGGTGTTGCCACCGGCGAGGTAATTCGAACTCTTTGCTATAAAGGCCTGGTTAAGATAGTAGGCCGAGCCGAGGTCTTAGGCAGGCCGATGCTCTACGGCACGACGAAAAAATTCCTGGAAGTCTTTGGCCTAAACACACTCAGAGACCTGCCGAAAATCGAAGAACTCAAAAAGCCTGATTAAGAATATACATTAAGTAACCGGTTTGCTACTTGTCCTTGACTAATTAGTTCCTGTTGAGGATAGAGTATTTGTCAGTATTTGTCATTCCCGCGAAAGCGGGAATCCAGCTTTTTCGCTCTGGACCCCTGCTTTCGCAGGGGTGACATCGTCGATTTTTGTTTTCTGCAACAGATACTAATTACAAAAAATTAGCCGGAACAAATAGCGGACTAATCCCATGGCAGCTCTGCCGCTTCGGCGCTGACGGCATGGGCCGGCCTGGGATGCTCCTCGTTGAAAACGTACATATCCTCCTGCTTTTCGATTACGACAAAACTCTCATCGATTGAGGCATCCGGCTTTCTGACCTTATCGAGCGAGAGCCCAAGATGCTTGGCCAGAAACTTATAAGCCCCTGTGCGCTTGGAAAATCCATAATCGTGTCCCTCATTGGGAAGGTGCACATTCTCCACAAGAGCCTGGGCATTATAGAGACGATATACATTTTGGATATAAGGAAACTCGACCTCTGGTGTATTTTTGGTCCAGTCCTTGCCGTCAGAGATAAGCAGTTGAGGGCGCGGCGCGGCTAAAGCGGCAATATCGGCATTATTCGTCTCGTGGGTATCGCTTTTGTGGATGGGCATACCGCTTTCGCAGTTGCATCCGCCGAAGAAGTGGGCTGAGACCATTACAGTAGGGACAGAGACGGCGATTCGGTCATCGACCGCCGTTACAAGGAACGATTGTGTTCCTCCGCCGGAAGCGCCGGTGACGCCGATGCGCTTCGGGTCCACCTTTTTTAACGAGGTAAGAAAATCGATGACACGGATGCTATTCCAGAGCTGCAATTTAAGGGCCTTCGGCCGACTGTGCTGCCATCCCGCATTTTTCCAGTCGCCATATCCCACCATATCATAAGAAAAAACAATAGCGCCCATACGGGCCAAGGTCGCACATCGATTCTGCATATCGGGTCGAAATCGTCCATAGTCATCGGGTTTGCTCCAGTGTCCATGCGGACAAAGCACCGCTGCAAAAGGTCCCTTGCCTTTTCGAGGACGATATAAGTTCCCAGTAACGAACACGCCGGGCAGACTCTCGAAAGCTGCGTTCTGGACGGTGTAGCCGTCGTACTTGCGTTTGCTGTGGATGATGGGTTTCAGCGGGCACTTCTCGGGCAGCGGCAGAAGTTCGGCTCCCCGAAGGATGCCCTCACGAATTCGCTCGGCTCGGGCCTTCCATTCAGCAAGGTTGGAGTAGCTGCTGGCAAACTTGGCAAGCTGCTCTTTGGCGGCCTGCTCACTATGATAATTTCCCTGACAAAGCTGAGGCTTCTTGTTTTCAGCACCTTGAGCAAGCCTGCCCGAAATTGCAAGCACAAACGTTAATAAACTGACAACAAAAACTCTGCGAATACCAACTGATGAACTTTTCATTTTGCACCTCATAATATCTTTCTGCGTATTAATTCATCTGACAATCACACTTATCACCATTGCGCCAACGGCTCTACCTGAACTTTTGTAACTACCTCTTTGTCTTTCCACACCGGCGAAAGCAGGACCGCCACACGAACGCTGCCCTTAGCATTGGGCAATCGCACTAAAAGCCGGCTTACACCTTCATTCGTCTTCTGGGGCGGGCTCTGTTCAGCCGATTCAGTTGAAAATCCAGCGATTGAAGGTGACAAGATGCGTGCGATAAGCTTTCTGCCGCCAAGGGTAAGTACGGCGGTATCTTTTTCCTTTATATCGATTTTCGCATCCGTTGTCACAGCCCAGATGACCTCACAGGGCTTTTCGATATCGAACTCGTCCTGCACAAGAACCGCCCGCCGATTCTCGACCATCGCAACACCTCTTGTTACCTGCTTTGCTGACTTCTTATAAGCACTCGTCAGGTCAACAAGGACAAAAGCTGAAGACCTCTCTGTTTGGAACTTGGTAAACCTCGATATTGCCAATGGGTCCTGATCCTCGCCGTCCAGTAGTGGTACGCTATGGCTTTTCGAATTCAGGCGGTAATAACTCCACCGTCTGCCTCCTCTTTTCCCGTCCCAGTAACCGGGCAGATTGTAGTTGTCCGAGCCGAGGTCGCGTACCCATCGAATGCCCAGAGCATCAAGCTCAAAGTTGCCCAAATCGAGATGGCCATGATTGACCTGGTTATAGCCGGCCTTGACACCAACAAACAGTGCTTCCGGGTCGTCCCAGGCGCTGCGGAACACTGCTATCTCCACGGGACCACGGAAATAACGGTCGAGGTCTTTCAGGACAGGTCTTCCCTCTGGAGCCGGCACATACCAAACCACGTGCTGGGCCCTGGCATTGCTTTTGGCAATCTCAGCGTGTTCGGCCTCGGCGTACAAAGAGTTATCGTAGGTCCGAGCCAGCCAGAACATACACGGCATAGGTCTTCTGGAGCTTTTTCCCCCACAGTCGGCAAAGTTTAAGTACAGCCCTCGCGGCCCGCTTGTGTATATCGGAAAGTTACCGGATTCGGCCAGTCCCTCGATTTGCAATAGTCCAAAGTCTGTGCCCAAAGCAGTTTGCAGCGCCGTCAGCCCGTAAGCCGTATAATGTGTGGCATAACTCCAGTAGCCGGGCCCTTCCCCCCACGCGCCATCGGGGCTGTAGCTTTTCAGTGCACGCGGCAGTGACTCAATTGCTAAAATAATTATCTGCTTGGCGTACCAAGGCTCAGATTCCGCGATTGCCAAAGCGCCGACTATCATCCCCCCATTGCAGACCTGGTTCCAGTTGTGCTCACTTTTACTCCACCACGATTTCTCATACGCGCTCAGCGCCGGTTCCAGGCCGTTCTTAACCAAGCCGGCTCTGATTTTTTCCCGTGTTTCTACGTCAAGATAAGAATACAGCCAGTCGTAACCAAGGCCGACCGCGTGTGACATCTCAGCCGTATCTAAAAAGTGAGACGGATTCCAGTCCTCGAATGCACAGACAGTCAGCAGGTTCTCTACAGCTTTTTCGGCATATTTCCGCTCGCCGGTCCATCTATACGCAAGGCCAAGGGCGTAAATTCGATGCAGGCATTCTCTGCTTATATGAAGAAGCCGCGGTCCAATCTTCCGGTAAGTGAGCATCCGCTTTCCAGCACAGTCATCCGCATCCTTAAGAACATCCCTCAAACATTTCTGCAAAACTTCATCTTTCACATACAGTTCTTTAAGACGCTTCAGGCCTTCATCCTTCAATATCAGTCTGGGATGGTTCTTATCGAGCGTCTTAAGAATCCCGGATGAAGCTACAGTAGCTTCCTTAGCCGGTGCTAAATTTAGATAACAACAGCTCAGGATAACTACCAGTGCCATATATCTGCATACTTTCGCCATAATCCACCTTTATTTCCGAGTTGTGTGTTAATATTGTTGCGAACCCTCCTGACAATAAGACTCCCTTGACTTTCTTAAAGCCTGCAAGGACCGACAAGCCATTTTTCCGGTGCAATATTTTCAGATGTTATAGAAGATATAGAGCAGGAAAGGCAAGGAAAATCTTTTGCCGATGACGCCAAAATTTATTATGATTACTCAAACTGATTGATTCGCATTGTCATACCTGCGAAGGCAGGTATCCAGGAGCTAATTCGTTAGTCTGGATTCCCGCTTTCGCGGGAATGACAAAATGTGACAACTACTTTTTAGAAACGGCACCAATACATTTGTATTTGAGATGAGAGCGAAACTATGGAAAAATTTATTTACAAAACAAAACAAGAAATGGGAGCATCGGCAGCGGCCAGCGCCGCAGAGGCTATCAAAGATGCAATAGAAAACAAGGGCCGGGCGAATATCATACTGGCCACAGGGACAAGCCAAATCGAGATGCTCAAAAACCTGGTGACTGCGAATGGAATCGACTGGCCGAAAGTAACGATGTTTCACCTTGATGAGTACATAGCTTTAGGGGCGGACCACCCAGCCAGTTTCAGAAAGTTTTTGAAAGAGCGGTTTGTGGATAAGGTGCCGGGTTTGAAGGCGGTGCATTTCGTTAACGGCGATGCGGACGACCCACAGGCCGAATGCCAAAGAGTAAACGCTACTATCGCAACGCACCCTATCGACGTGGCATTGATAGGAATCGGGGAAAACGGTCATTTGGCGTTTAACGACCCGCCGGCGGACTTCGAGACCGAAGAGCCTTTCATTATCGTGGAATTAGACGAAAAATGCAGAAATCAACAGTTGGGCGAAGGATGGTTCGATACGCTGGAACAGGTACCGCGGCAGGCCATATCGATGAGCATTCGGCAGATTATGAAAAGCGCCTGCCTGATTGTCACAGTGCCTGATAAACGCAAAGCAGAGGCGGTCAGGAACGCACTTGAAGGTCAGGTAACACCTATGTGCCCGGCCTCGATACTGCAAGAGCATAAGAATTGCAAGATATTTTTGGACGCCGAAGCCGCATCATTGCTCTCGGAAGTTAAATGGGGTATGAAAATGGCGGAAAATCAAAGTAATAAATATAGCAAAGAATATTCTGAAGAAGGTTTTTGGAAGAAAGTTAAGAAATATGCTCTCAAGGCAGGTAAGGAAGTTATTGAGAAAGCTCTTATGCTGTTTTATTGTCTTCAAGATAAAGACACTCCGAAGTGGGCAAAAGGGGTCATTGTCGCTGCTTTAGGTTATTTTATTTGTCCTGTAGATGCCATTCCTGATGTTGTGCCGGTTGTTGGATTTGCAGATGACCTTGGCGTTTTAGTTGTAGCTCTTGCAATGGTTGCAGCCCACATTAAAGAGGAGCATAAACAGAAGGCTAAGGAAACTCTTAAAACGTGGTTTGGAGACAGCGAGTAAGAATTAATAGTAACATCTATTCCGCATCGGTAACCGGCAAAATTGATGTGCTCCGTCCATTAGTTTACACATCTATCGTGCACAAACCACCAACGGGGGTAATTATTTCCACCCCCACCGGTAGGTTGCGTGGGCGATAGTATTGCTCAGCTAAATTTTCGATGAGCCGCCTGGCATGTTTGTCTTCGACGACAGCCACGATGCTGCCGCCCATCCCGGCGCCGACAAGACCTGCGCCGAGGACGCGTGGACTCGCCAGCGCGATGTCAACGAGCATATCTATTTCGGGCAGGCTGACATTATACCCACCGCCCTGGCGCCACAGCCGAGCCCGGCTCATACGCTTATCACCTGATTTTAGGTCGCTTATCAGGGCATCAATCCTCGCATCGGGGTAACTGTTGTCGGTCGGTATGCGTTTTCCATCAACCACTTTTGTCACGCGGTCGCCATCGTGAGAGATGCTCATCAGCTCACCGAAGGTCTTCATATCGCCAGTTCGCAGACACTGCGGTACCATCGCGGCGCGAATACACTCGGCTATCCCGTAAAGGCATATCTGCCTGATGTGATAGCCCTGATTGGGTTCGTTATGACTTCTGAACACACGATGAATCTTTTGCTCGCTTTCCGGAAGGAGTTTTAGAATTTCCGCCCGGCTGACAGAGGGGGGGAGTGATTTTATCATTCGATAGATTTGGATCTCATCAACGCAGAGTCTTTCAGGATTGACATCGCGAAGCCGTTCGAGCTTGTCAGCATACTCTGGAAAATTTTTACGGAGCATCATCAAGCCGAATATATAGGCAGCCACCCGGCTGTTAAAGATATCGCGGGCGCAGGCTTGCTTCTTTGCCTCGATGCCGCTGTTGGCCAGAACAAAGCTGTAGCCCGCCGGTAGTGCGGCACCTTCGACAGTCATTGGAAAAGCCGTTATATGAAGGATAGTGCCGGGCTTGCCGTATATAATCGCAGCGTGGTCGCTGCATCCGCCGCGGGTGCCAACATACCATTCGGCAAAACCCCAATGCTCTACTAAATCGGCGGGTTTAATTTGAAGCGAATTTATCCGTATTACCGCCTCTGCCGTAACCATAACCAACGCCGATGATGAGCTAAGCCCGGCAGCTATGGGGATATCGCCATAGACCATCATATTCATCCCCCTAATCGCCGGTGCAAAGCTTCCATCATCCTTTGTGTTGAGATGCTGCAAGTACAGTACCGCAGCGCGTATATAATTCGACCAGGTAACCGACGTCTCGTGCTTACGTTCTTCAAACTCATCGTGACACCAGGCATCCCAGTCCCGGATTTTTTTCCCGGCTGGCAGACAGCCGCTGATACGGAATTGTTCATCAGGAAACTGACTCGACTCGACATTTTTCACCAGCACCTTGTCGTCATCACGCGGCTCAACTACCAGCCACATTTGCTTGACACAGACCGGATTGACCGCCCCTCCGCGGTGGTCGATATGAGTGCCTAACAGATTAACACGCCCGGCTGAACGTATTATGATGCCCCCCCTGTCTTCTTGTCGAAGACAAGCAGGGGGGCGGCTCAGGCCATATCTATCCTCAAATTCTTCAAGGCATCGCAAACACATCCGGGCAGCTTCTCTCTTCAAATCCTCATTTTCGCCGTAGATTTGGCCTAACCTGTTGTAAAATGCGTTGTTTGCCTCTTTAATTAGAGCAATCCAATCGCTGACCGGTCGCAAGCCGCTGATTTGGGTTCCCGCCTTGCGGGGTCCCTCATCTGCCATAAGTTTTCATCCTTCAAGATGCTTCTACGCTGTTCAATAAACAAGCTACTAAACTTTACCCGGCTGAGTAAGCCGTATCGCCATTGATTATAGTCAACTCGACGGTTACTTTGTAATTACCCGGCGAGCCGGTGATATCAAGCACACACAAATCGGCCTTTGCCCCGTCAACGACCGAACCGCAGCCTTCCTTTTCCAGCCCTGTTAGTTTACACGCATTAGTAGAGAATATCTTTGAGATTGCCACTAAGGCTTTTTCCAGCTCCATCGCCTCGTGCCGGCGGTTCCAAATGCCCTGCATATCGGTGGTAAACCAGTTGAGCAGGTTGGCAAATCCTCGGTCCATTGTCAGATTGCTGCTGAAGAGCACACCGGGCTTGCCCACGGCCTGAAAGTAGTCGCCGCTTTCGCTGATAGCGCCACGGATACCACCGCTTGTGAACTGCCTGATGTCCGAACCCGCTGCAAACAGACAATCTGTTACCCCAACTATCCTGTCTGTACCTTTTCGCCTCAGAATGTCTCTTACGTAGGCGGGGTTGACATGGTAGCCGTCAAGAATTTGCTCGGCGTAAAGTTCGTCGGATTTTAGTACTGCTTCAATCGCTCCTCCGCCGTGAAATGGCTTATACGAACCACCCGTTGGGCCGTTGGTAAAGTGGATGAAGTATTTTAGTCCGGCTTTGGCCGCTTCGGCAATCTGCTCACAGGTTGCATTGGTGTGTCCGGCTCCAACTACAATGCCTTTGTTGGTGAGATATTCGATTAACTTAAAGCTGGCTTGTCCAAAATCCGGTACCACATTTGCCAGCTTGATTGTCCCTTTGTCCTCGATTCTGTCGAAGGATTCGGTGGCAAATTCAAGCACATCGTCCGGATTTTGTGCGCCTGCCATCTGGGGATTAATGAAACTGCCTTCTAAAAGCCCGCCCAAAACTTTGGCACCTCGCTGAGTTTCTCGTTTATTTAGATAATGATATAGTTGAGCAAAACAATTCTTGAGATTTTCAATTGGGCTGGCCCATGTTCCAACGTAAAAACCTGTAACACCGAATTTGACGAGGGTTTGACTTAACATACTCAAACCATATTCATAAGCAGACGGGCTATCATCAAAAGTTTCTGTTTTGGGGTCATAAAGACCACTGGTGAATTCAAAGAGGTTGTAGCCGTGAAAATGTATGTCAACAAATCCCGGCACGACATATTTGCCGGTAATATCAACAACCTCGTCGAAGTCGTTACTATTGTCAACAATTTCAATCCTGCCGTCACGGAGAATGATATCGGTGCGTATCACCCCCTGCGGTGTTACCAAAAAACCATTTTTGAGCAGAACTGTTTTCATCATCTTGGTTTGGTTAATTGGTTAATTGGTTAATTGGTGAGTTGGCTACTGGCTACTCACCACTCGCTAACCGCTACGTTGGCGGTTTGTAAGGACTTCGCTCGATAACACCATGCTCAAGCGGCTTGTTCTTTAGTATTTCATAAGGACCGTAGAAGCCTTTTGAAATCCGGGCCAGAGAATATACAATGGTGTATGGTTTTAAGAACGTACCCGGGTCGGAAACAGAATTGCATCCGACCTGGCTGTAGTCACCCATACAGATTCCCATTTTGGGATTGCCAATGTCATAAGGCCTTCCATTGCATCGAATGACCAGAGGTTTTCGCTGATGTTTGTCCATCAGTCCTGCAAAAATACCGAGGTTTGCAGTCGTTGCCTGGTTGCCGAAATGCGTCATATAGCCACAGAGTGAATCGCCGAGATAAGACGGATGGGGGAAGTTGGCCTTATCCATTAAGACACAATTTTTGATTTCGCCGCGGATTGTGCAGCCATTGCCGATAATGCAGTCGCCGCGGAGGTAAGCGCCCTGGCGCAGTTCGGTTTCTCTGCCAATGATGACCGGGCCTTTGATGCCGACCCCGGATTCGACGGTAGTTCCGGCGCCGATATATATACTACCATTTTCAAGGTAGAGACAAGAGCCGATGACTCTTGCATCTCTGCCAACGTATATACTATACAACAGGTCATCCTTTTGGCTGGGACCCCGCAAGGCGGGAACCCTACCGATAATCCGGGCCGGCTCAAAAACCACACCGTCTTCAAGCAATACTTCAAAATTTCCAATAGTATGGGCGGGCTTAGGTGCTTTGTTCTTGAAAGCCCTCGCAGCCGAACGCTTCTTAGCGATTGTATCAGCGAGCCATTTTGTAGCGTATTCGTCGATACCAAGTATTGCTGCATAAACAGAATCAGTCTGTTCAAAAAGCCCCTGGTGTTCGAATGGGTGAGCATTAAAGTCAAAATATGTCTCTGCCCGAAGGTCGGCAGGGATGTCTTCTCTTCTTAAACTTTGCAGTTTTATTACTTCAACCGCCATTTTGTTGTTCCTTTCAAAACAGAAGTCAGATTATCTGTCCTCTGTCCTCTGTTTTCTATCTCCTGCAGTCAGCTATAGCGGCAAGGACCTGCTCGTGCAGATTCTGATTAGTTGTTGCCAGCACATTCCAGACGGTTTTTTCCTCGGGGACGAATTCAACTGGATTGCCGTCGAAATCGGTTACGACCGCGCCGGCCTGCTGGGCGATATAAATCCCCGAGAATACGTCAACGAAGGGCTGCTGACGAGCGAAATAGCAGTCTATTTTACCCTCGGCGACATCAACAAATCCATAGGGGCCTCCGTTGGGATTGATAAATTTGAATGGTTTTAACAAATCGCGATACTCATCAACCAGCGGCATAAGGAATTTCGCGGGTTTCATAAGGTATGATTCGATGCTGGCACCTTCCATTTTGGTAACGTCAGGCCGGCCCATAGACTCACGATACTTTTTGTCCAATTTTACCCTGTGAAGCAGCCGGTCTCCATCAAGCTCGGCAATAAAAGCCCCCCCTTCATTCGCAAAGGCTATTACTCGCGGGAAACAATCACCAACGGCGCAGCATAAGGGTTTTAAATCAGCGCTAAACAAGGCCAATGAGCTATACCAGAAAGCAGGTATTCCATGCTTAAAAAGGTAACTGCCGTCAAAAGGGTCGCAGACAACAAAGTGCTTTTCTGCTTTTTCTTCCGGGTTTATCTCAACTTCGCCTACCTCTTCAGAAAGAAACGTAAAGGGGGTGCCTAACTCTTCGAGGCGCTTCCAATAGCCGTTCTCAACGTCCTTATCGACTTTTAGGATGTCGGGGTCCCAGCTTTTGTACTCGCCGAGCCTTTTTTCGACCGTTTCGCCGCCGATGTTCTGGTCAGACAATTGCTTAACCGTATCAAGCGCTTCAGCAACACAGGCGAGGTTAAAAGCAGTCAGCTTGCCTTCTGACTTCCAGTTTTTCAGCCTTCTTGCAAAGATTTCGTCTTGCATTAAATTAGACCTCCTAAATTAAGATTCTCCAACATAACATCATTAAAATAAACTCTAAAACAAACTACTTGAAAAAACTATACTCTAATTGTGTTCGGATGCCAAGGGCGAATATCCGGATTATTTATCGATCGAACAACAAATCACGATTCACCCCGTTAGAAATCTTCGCTTTTTATTTTACATTCTTCGGCGCTCTGGGATTTCTAACGGGGTTCACGAGAGACAAATTCATTTCCTTTTCACTTTACAGGAACATCAGTTGATGTTAGAATGCAGCAGCCGAATCGAACTAAAAACTAACCTATGCGTAGATATTCAAATGGCCGGCAAAATAGTTATTGATACCGAACGATGCAAAGGCTGTGGCTTGTGTGTAGTAGTATGTCCGAAAAGTTGCATCGTCATCTCCAAAAAATCCAATAAAAACGGTTACTTCCCGGCCCAGACAAACAATACCGACTGTACCGGCTGTGCCGCCTGTGCAATTATCTGTCCGGACGTGGTAATCGAGGTGTATCGTGACGATACCGATAAGATAGAAATAGTAACTGAGCCGGGTAAAAAGAGTAAGCCGAGTCTAATTGAGGAAAAAGCGTGAGCCCCGTTAGACCTACATGGTTTTACGCGTATATTCTTATCAGTCAAAAAGACGGAGAATTTTATACTGGTGTTACAAATAATCTAAAAAGAAGATTTGAAGAGCATAATGCTGGTTTTGTCTTATCTACAAAACACAGAATCCCATTAAAGTTGGTTTACTTAGAAGGTTGTTTGGATAAAAATGATGCCTATCGTCGAGAAAAATATTTGAAAACGGGTATGGGAAAAAGATTTCTAAAAAACCGTTTGAAGGGAGGTCTAACGGGGTGAGCGAGAGGATTCTAATGTGTGGCAATGAGGCCCTTGCCGAAGCAGCTATTCTTGCCGGCTGCGATGCCTACTTTGGCTATCCGATTACGCCTCAAAACGAAATCCCCGCCTATATGTCCCGAAGAATGCCGGAGGAAGGCCGGGTCTTTGTGCAGAGCGAAAGTGAGCTGGCTGCGATTAATATGATATTTGGAGCTTCGGCTACCGGCAAAAGGACTATGACAAGCTCATCCAGTCCCGGCATCAGTCTCATGCAGGAGGGAATAAGCTACCTAGCAGGCGCCGAGCTGCCCGCGGTGGTTGTCAACGTAATGCGGGGCGGCCCGGGCTTAGGGAACATTGCACCATCACAGAGCGATTACTTCCAGGCCACTCGCGGCGGCGGACACGGAGATTACCGAACCATCGTGCTCGGACCATCGAGCGTGCAGGAGCTGGTCGATTGTATGCCGCTGGCATTCGACCTGGCCGACCAGTACCGAATGACCGTTATGATTCTGGCGGACGGTATCTTAGGACAGATGATGGAGCCGATAGTATTAGAGAAAAAACCAAGCCGAGAACTGCCCCCCAAAGACTGGGCCTTGACCGGTGCTAAGGACAGAGAGCAAAACATCGTCCGCTCATTATGGCTCGGTGAGGGAGTGCTGGAAAAACACAACAACAAGCTAAAGTCAAAATATGAGCAGATAGAAAAAAATGAAGTCCTTTGCGAACAATACGAAGTTGACGATGCTGATATCGTAGTGGTTGCATACGGCGTCGCTGCAAGAATCGTCCGAGGCGCAGTCACCAGGGCCAGAGAAGAAGGAATCAAGGTCGGCTGGATACGGCCCATTACCCTGTGGCCGTTTCCGACAGAGCAAATCAGCAGGGCCGCCGACGAATTTCGTATTTTCCTGACCGTTGAAATGAGCACCGGCCAGATGGTCGAGGACGTAAAACTGGCGGTAGCCGGAAAAGTACCAGTAGTATTTTACGGCCGACCCGGCGGCGGAGTGCCTAATGTTGACGAAATCCTGGACAAGATCAAACAGTTAACATTGAGAACTAAGACTAAAGACTAAAATATGGAAACGTTCTGTAGAAAAGACCACATTTCATTTCGACTGAAGCGATACGAAGCATCGCGAAGCGGAAAAGTCTATTATAAAACAGATTTCTCGACTCGCCTTCGGCTCGCTCGAAATGACCTCTACAAAGTTTTCTACAAAACAGACTGAGATATGAAAACTGTATTTACGCGAACGCCTACACTTAAGGATTGTCCGACGCATTATTGTCCCGGATGTGGACACGGTATTGCCCATCGACTGATTGCCGAGACTATCGATGAGCTCGGCATACACGGCCGCACTATCGGCATAGCGCCGGTAGGATGTGCGGTGTTGGCGTATGATTATCTTGACGTCGATATGATAGAGGTCGCACACGGCAGAGCGCCGGCCGTGGCGACGGGTATGAAAAGGACCAATCCGGACAAAATAATCTTCTCCTATCAGGGCGACGGCGACCTGGCAAGCATAGGAGCTGGTGAGATTCTTCACGCCGGACATCGGGGCGAGCAGATAACCGTCATATTTATAAATAATGCCGTCTATGGAATGACCGGCGGCCAAATGGCCCCAACAACGATTATTGACCAGGTAACAGCGACAACACCAAAGGGCCGGACTATCGCCCAGGAGGGTTATCCACTTCAGGTCTGTGAACTATTGGCCGTGCTGCCGGGCACAATTTATATCGAGCGATGTGCTCTCAGCAGCCCGGCTCAGGTCCGCAAAGCCAAGAAAGCCATCAAGCACGCTTTTGAACTGCAAAAAAACAATGCTAAGGGCCTGTCGCTCGTTGAGCTGCTCAGCTCCTGCCCGACATACTGGCGAATGACTCCTGCCAAGGCGATGGAATGGATTGAAAAGGAAATGACAAAAGTTTTCCCTCTGGGACGCTTGAAGGATAGCGTTTAGAGCATAACAGACAGTTGGGAGGTAAACTCTGATGTCTGTCTCAAAATCGAAGTCAAATATAGTTATTGAGGCGCAACTGCAAAAGGCAAGAACATTGTTAGCTCTGTCTTTGAAAGAAGTGGCAGAAGAAATACATGTAAGCCCACAACACATAAATGATTGGGAGATTGGTGTGTCCCAGCCGAGCCTACAAGAACTCGAAGCGTTGGCAAATCTTTATGGGCGGGAAATAGACTACTTTTTGAGGGAAACTCCGAACCCACCAACCGGAGTAAAGTTTCGCGGAAAACCTGGGGAATCCTTACAGCATTTGTCTAAAGACACCAAAATCGTCTTGGCAAGATTTGATGAATTGTGTCGTGCCGCGGTTGAGTTTGAAGAACTTCTGGGTAAGAAACGAGAAGTTAAACTAAGTATGGTTTCTCCAAAAGTAGCAGCAAGAATTGGGGCTCTGCACTTAAGAGAACGATACAATCTGGGAGACAAGCCAATAATCGACCTTAGAGCTTTACTAGATAATGTCGGAGTTAGGATCTTCGAGGTGCCCATTCCAAATGACGAACTATCTGGGTTTTCCTTTTGGCACGAAAAATATGGGCCGTGCATTTTGGTTCATGCTAAAGACGTTAAAGGGAGGAGAAACTTCACTCTAGCCCATGAATTAGCCCATCTTCTTTATAGTCATGGTTCATCCGCTTGTTATATTCCATCAGACATTAGCGGGGTACATGAGAAAATCGAACGTAAAGCGAACCAGTTCGCTGTAGAACTGCTGTTACCCAAAACGGGTGTGGTGCACGATTTCAAAAAAAGAAATCTACCGAGAAAGCCCTCAGAGAAACAACTTCGTCAAATGTCTATTAAATGGGGAGTAAGTGTTCAGGCCTTAGGCTATAGATTGGAGGGACTGGGGTTGGTCAATGCTGGTCTTACAAATAAAATAATAGAGGGTAGGCCTGCTTATTTCAGAAAACCAAAAACCCCAACGTGGGAAAGGCGACTTGGCAAAAGCTTTGTAGGAACGTCTCTTGAAGCTTATCAAAACAATCTTATTTCTGTTGGTAAGCTGGCGCATGTCTTGCAAATTCCCATTAGGAAAGCCATGGAGATAGCCGAGAGCGCAGGGCGGTAGGCATGGCCTTTGAGAAATCATTATTTCAATACTTATTTGACTCTTCTTCGCTCATAAATATAGAGCGAAATAAAAAAATGACTATTCTTAGAAAAAGGCGAGGTGAAGTTCTGATACCAGAAAAGGTAGCAGCGGAAGTAAACCAACCTAATACTCCCCTTCATAGATTCATTTCAAAATTTTATCAAGTAGTAACGCAATTCCAAAACAACGAAGAGGAAGAGTATTTACGAGTAAGAAGCCAAGTTGGCATAGATGATGGCGAAGCAGCCGCTATTGCCATAGCGATAAAGCGTCGACTCCCTCTGGTCATAGATGATAAAAAGGGAAAGGAGAAAGCAAAAAACCATGACATTCAAACCTTCGCTTGGCAAGATTTCGTAAAAGGTATCATATAATAAAGAAGGAATAATCTTAGTGGATATTCCAACTGAGAACAAGTTGCTCAAATAGGAAATACAAAATGACGGCAGATGACTTTTATGAAGAGGTTATAATTGCCGGTTTCGGCGGACAGGGAATTATGCTGACCGGCAAACTGCTGGCCCAAACTGCAATGGAGGCCGGCAAAGAAGTTACTTATATGCCCTCCTACGGCGCCGAGGTTCGAGGCGGCACCGCTAATTGTATGGTCGTTATCGCAGAGGAAAAAATCGCCTGCCCTGTCGTCGGCAGGCCCGATTCGCTGATTGTAATGAACAAGGCCTCGCTGAACAAATTCGGCCCGCGCCTTAAAAACGGCGGATTGCTGATAATGAACAGCTCTCTGATTGACACTGAGCCACAACTGGACGATTCAATCGAGATAATTCCGGTGCCGGCTGATGAATTGGCTGTCGAATTAGGCAGTCAGAAAAGCGCTAATATGGTAGCCCTGGGCGCGTATTTGCAAAAGCGGTCCGCCGCGGGCGGACTTACCGCCGACGGTGCCGCTCAAGCCCTTCCCGATGTCCTTGCCGAGCGATACCATAAAACATTGCCGGTAAATACCAAAGCCCTGCGCCGCGGCGCCGAATTCGCTAAAGCCTATTGCCGGGCTTGAGCAGAAACAGCGACCAACAAAGTAAAAATCCCCCAATGCTCGGCGCCGCCAGAAAAATTTGATAACGAGGTTATCTACACCTTTTAGCTTAGAAGAAGTCAACTAACACACAAAAGAGCAAAATAAAGATTGCCCGGACATTAAACTTATTAAAAATATTCTCAAACAATAAGTACGATTAGTATTATGTTGAAACACTATGAATTCCGGAGAAATACCGTCAGAAACATTGAACGACCAGGTCAGCTATAATATGGCCTTTATATGGCTGGTCTGTCTTGTAGCGGCGATGGGGGGATTGTTGTTTGGTTATGACTGGGTGGTGATTGGCGGGGCCAAGCCGTTTTATGAGCCGTACTTTGGAATCACCGATGAAACACCGTTTTTGCGGGGCTGGGCGCAAAGCAGCGCTCTGGTTGGGTGTCTTATAGGTGCTGTTTTGTCCGGCATAATCAGCGATAGAACCGGTCGCAAGCGTTTGCTTATTCTATCGGGCCTGCTTTTTACCGTATCCGCTGTCGGAACCGCTTTTGCCGAGAATTTTCTCTTCTTTAATGTGTTTCGTATCATCGGAGGAATAGGAATCGGATTGGCCTCGAATCTTTCCCCAATGTATATCGCTGAAATCTCTCCGGCCCGTATGCGGGGAAGATTTGTTTCTATAAACCAGCTCACTATTGTGATAGGTATTCTCGCGGCGCAGATTATCAACATGCTTATAGCTCAGGAGGTGCCGGAAGGAGCAGGCACGGAATATATCCTTGACTCATGGAATGGACAATTTGGCTGGCGCTGGATGTTCGGGGCCGAAACAGTTCCGGCATTTCTGTTCTTTCTGCTGATGTTCTTTGTGCCTGAAAGCCCACGCTGGCTGGTCAAGTACGGCAGGGACAAGCAAGCCGCGAGGATTCTCAGCCGAGTCGCTGGAAGTCAATATGCTGATTTTGAAATCAGAGACATTAAAAACACCCTTGCAAGCGAAGATATTGCCAGGGTCAACTTGCGGGACTTAGCTGAGCCGAAGCTGCGCAGGATTGTTATGCTGGGTATTTTCTTAGCCTTCCTCCAGCAGTGGTGTGGTATCAACGTGATTTTTAATTATGCTCAGGAGGTCTTTGCGGCCGCAGGTTATGGCGTCAGCGATATTCTGTTCAACATCGTAATAACGGGCGTGGTGAACCTGATATTTACTTTTGTGGCTATCTATACAGTAGATAGAATTGGTCGCCGTATCCTAATGCTGATTGGCGCAGGCGGGCTGGCAGGCATCTATGCAATCTTAGGCGCCGGTTACTTTTTGAAAAGTACCGGAATTCACATGTTGATTCTGGTTGTTTCAGCTATCGGCTGTTATGCGATGTCCCTGGCGCCGATTACCTGGGTGGTCATCTCGGAGATATTCCCGAATCGAATACGTGGTGCGGCTATGTCCGTGGCCGTATTCAGTTTGTGGGTCGGCTGCACGGCCTTGACGTTGACATTTCCTTATCTGAAAGGGGGACTTGGTGCTCACGGGGCTTTTTGGCTGTATGGCGTCATCTGTGTCATCGGCTTCGTTGTTATCTTTATCAAACTTCCTGAAACCAAGGGTAAATCGCTGGAAGATATCGAACGTGAGCTGGTTGACTGAAAAATACGGGTAATAAGAGCCTATCCGAATAACCGTTCAAAAGCGGTAAATGACTTGTACAAATACCAACTATCAGCTACAATATCTAAAAACAGGCAAGAAAAAATAAATTGTGATTGGGAAGCTAAAAAATGGCCAGGCAATCAAATACCAAAAAAACCAGGGCGATTTGCAGTTTCTGCGGTCGTTCGGCAAGTCAGGCTGACACGCTCATAGAGGGTCCCAACAAAGTCTTTATTTGCCCGGAATGTGTCGAGCTGTGCCACAACATCATCCGGCAAAACCGCAAACGAACCGGCACAGGCACCGTTAGTCTCGAAGAAATGCCCAAACCCAGGGAAATAAAGGAATATCTGGACCAGTATGTAATCGGCCAGGAGCACGCCAAAAAATATCTTTCTGTTGCGGTCCATAACCACTACAAGCGCCTGATGCATACCGACAGCGACGACAGCGATGTCGAGATAGACAAATCCAATGTTCTTTTAATCGGCCCGACCGGCTCCGGCAAAACGCTCCTTGCCCGCACACTTGCCCATAAACTGGAGGTGCCGTTCGCAATATGCGATGCGACCACCGTTACCGAGGCCGGATACGTCGGCGAAGATGTTGAAAACTTCCTGCTGCGATTGCTCCAGTCCGCCGACTACGACATAGAAGCAGCGCAGCGAGGCGTCGTCTATATCGATGAAATAGACAAGGTCGGCAAAACATCTCAGAATATCTCAATCACCCGTGACGTCTCCGGAGAAGGCGTCCAGCAGGCACTGTTAAAGATGCTCGAAGGAACCACCGCCAACATCCCCCCCCAGGGCGGAAGAAAGCATCCCGAGCAATCCTATATACAAATCGATACCACGCAGATACTTTTTATATGCGGCGGAACTTTCGTCGGCCTGGAAAATATTATAAAGAAACGGCTCGGCAAAAAAATGATCGGATTCGATTCCGAACTGGCCGGCAAAACCGACGAAAAAACCGAGTACAGCGACATTGTAAAACAGGTCATACCGGAAGATATTATCGAGTATGGAATGATTCCCGAAATGGTGGGCCGGCTTCCTGTAATCACCACTCTGACAGCGCTCGATGAAGAAGCGCTTATAGACATACTCACCGAGCCGAGGAACGCGCTCTGCAAGCAGTATCAAAGATTTTTCGAGATGGAAAATGCCGAGCTTGAGTTTACAGACGACGCCCTGCACGCATTAGCCCAGAAAGCCCTCAAACGTGACACCGGCGCCAGAGCATTGCGGGCAATTGCCGAAGAGCTAATGGTTGATTTGATGTATCAACTGCCCGAAGAGCCAAAACCGGTAAAATATGTAATTACCCGCGATATAGTCGAAGGCAAAGCCGAACTGTTCACAGCAAAACAAAAGGCAAAAAAAGAATCCGCATAAAAATGCTCAGGTGATTAAATTTGAGGTTAAATATGCTATCCAATCCTAAAGCGATCGAATCACTTGTACAAAAAATTGTTGAAGCTGTACACCCCCTAAAGATAATTCTTTTTGGTTCATATGCCCGAGACAAAGCAAATCCGGAAAGCGACATTGATGTCCTGGTTGTGATGCCCGAAGGTGTTCATTGCCGTCGGACTGCACAATTGTTATATCGGCAAATTAGAGGATTGGGGGTTCCTTTTGATATTTTAGTGGCAACGCCAAGTGCTTTGGAAAAACATAAAGATAATATCGGCTTAATTTATCGAACTGTGCTAAAGGAAGGAAGAGAAATATATGCCGCATGAGGGTCATTTTCTGGGGAGCCCGGCTGATTGGTTACGTTATGCTCGCAGCGACTTGGAGCTTGCTCGCGTCACCCGGCCAGATGATGTTTTGTTTGAAGGACTCTGTTTTCATGCTCAACAGGCGGTAGAAAAGGCTCTGAAAGCAATATTGATTGCTAAGGACGTTCCTCCTCCAAAAACTCATAACATCAGGACACTCCTGGACCTTTTGCCGCAAGAGGTCATTGCACCACAAGAAATAGAAGATGCAGCGAGTCTTACCGACTATGCCGTTACAAGCCGTTACCCTGGTGACTTTGAGTCTGTCGATGAAGAAGAATACAAAGAGACGATACGATTGGCAGAAACCGTTGTTCTCTGGGCGGAAAGAATTGTCCAATAGCGAAACAATGACGTCACTTAAGTGTAAAAAAATTGGATTATCCTTGTGAATAAGACCCGGGCACATAGAAACCGAACAATAACACTCAGCCGGGCGGAAACAGAGCGTTACGGCAAAGAGCTGATTCGTATTTCCAAACCAGCGGCTGTAAATACCATCGAGAACAAAATAGTAAACCAGGATACCTTTGAAGTACTTGGTTTGGTGCCGGCTAACTTTGTTGACCTGCTGCTCCTGGACCCGCCATACAACCTTACCAAAACCTTCAACTCAACTACCTTTAAAAAAAAGAGCACAACCAAATACGCCGAATGGTTTGAAAACCTGCTGGTTAAGTTACTGCCCACGCTTAAGAACAGCGCCTCAGTCTATGTTTGCTCTGAGTGGTATTCATCGACGGCGGCCCATCTTGTTCTGGATAAGTTTCTCAAAGTTAGAAACCGAATCACCTGGGAAAGGGAAAAAGGCAGAGGCGCAAAAAGAAACTGGAAAAACGCTTCGGAAGACATCTGGTTCGCCACTGTTTCTGACGATTATGTATTCAATGTTGAAAATGTAAAGCTAAAACGCAGAGTCCTGGCGCCATATACCGACACAAAAGGCGAACCAAAAGACTGGCTCAACACATCCGGCGGCCAATTCCGCCTGACACATCCATCAAATTTATGGAACGATATTACAGTGCCCTTCTGGTCAATGCCGGAGAACACAGACCACCCCACACAGAAACCGGAAAAACTTTTAGCAAAATTGATTTTAGCAAACACAAACGAAAACGGCTTTGTCTTCGACCCCTTTATGGGCGTCGGCAGCAGTCTTGTAGCGGCTAAAAAGTTGAATCGTAAATTCCTTGGGATCGAGATTGAAAAAGAATATTGTCTGCTTGCGGTGAAACGTCTGCACTTAGCTAAGATTGATACAACAATTCAGGGCTATATTGACGGCGTATTCTGGGAAAGAAACACACTCAACACGCAAAAAAGTTTACCAAACAGAATCCCGACCGCAACAGAGCCGCCCCCGCTTTTGCTTTCTCAAGAAAGCGCGGGGGTAAGGAAGCGGTAACTGCTTATTCACTTACCCAGCGGGTTACCGTTGAGCACACTTATTTTTTGGGAGGGACCTTACAAACTTACTCCACCACTTCCACCGTCGATAAGCCTTCCTCAAATAAATTATAGAGTAATATCGCATCACCGTTGTGCAGACGAATACATCCCTGTGAATCTGCGGTGCCGATTTGTTCCGGGTCCTTTGTGCCGTGGATGGCAAAGCCGGTCCTGTCTTTAGCTGCTCCTTTGAGCCCTTCCAGTCCTATCCATCTCGAGCCTAAAGGATAATCCGGGTCCTCAGGGTGATATGTCTTGCCGTCAAGGGGATTCTTCCAGACCGGTTTTTCCAGCTTCCCGCCGGTTTTGACGCGCCAAAGTCCTGTCGGCGTCTCGCTGCCCGGCTTACCCAGACCGACACGGAAGCTCCGAACGAAGGTGTCCTGAAGATATAAATCCATCGTAAAAGTCGAACGATATACCTTTGCGTGGAATGGGCCGCTAATAACTTTTATCTGATCCCCCGCTTGCAGAGCTTCGGGGCGGCTGATTTTGTTAATCTCAAGAAGAATCTCCCACGGGACATTGAATCGCTTGGCGATTGTTGAAAGTAAATCACCTGATTTGACAAGATAACTGCCGCAAAGCTTGTCATCGGAGAAAATCTCTCTGCTGAACAGCCATTTATCGGCAAGCTGGGACATCTGGTCCTTCACAAAGGTCCGCTGCTGGACGCTCATAGGTATTCGTAACGCTTCTTTTAGCTTGCTGCGGGCGTCTATAACCCTGCTGGGTTTTTCACTTAGCAGCGCCGTAGCTTCGGCAATTAGCTCTGCCGCCTCCGGATTAGGTTCAACATCCGGTACCGGTATAATCTCAGGCAAATTCGGTTTCGATACAACCTCCGGCAAAACCGGCTCCGATGCAGACTCAGTTAGGGACTCCGGCAATGGTTCCGGCGTAAGCTCCGGCTCTTGCGCCGGCTTACTAACTATCTGGGGCTCTGTTTCGCTCAATGCCGGCACATCGGCCTCGGCTTTGTTTGTCATACCGGTAGTATCGTACTGATTTTTGTCTTTGCCGAAAGGACCATATTTATAAGCAATCCCAACAGCGACAACAAGTAAAATCGGAATTATATATATCCAGTTTATGTTTCTTCGTCTGCCTCGCGGGCGGGGATAACGACGGGCCATCTCAATCTCCTTTCCCGTTATCGGGTTCCCGCCTTGCGGGATTCCCTACAATATATTATTTCCTCATCCGTTACTAAAAAATCCACCGGCTCATCATGCTCTGTCACCGGTATCGTCTCAATAATTTGCTCTGCAAAACCAAAGCCGCATCTGGAAGCATTAAGCTCGGCGTTTGCGAAAAACCTGTCGTAATAAGAACCGCCACGCCCAAGCCGATTGCCCTTCCTATCGAACCCTAACGCCGGCGTAACCACCAAATCAATCTCTTCAAACGGCATCGGCAATCCCGCTATCGGACTTCGCAGGCCGGAAGCACTCGTTGAAAAACCTGTTTGCAGTGAATGTATCTTCACCGGCATCATATGCCTTTGCTGCCAGGAAATCTTCGGCACCGCTACCACCTTGCCGAGCTGCCAGGCGTGCAGTATTGCCTCGGATGTATCAGCCTCGTGCGGAAGGGACAAATACATCATAATCGTCGATGCACTTTGAAATTGTGATATCGAAAGCAAATTCCGGCAGGCTTTCCGGCTTTTTACACTCCTCTGCTCCGATGGTATAGCAAGCAGGCAGTTCTGTAACTTCCGGCGCAACTGTGCCTTGTCCATTTACATATCCTTCTCTACGCCACTGTCTTTGACAGTTTTGCTCTTTTGTATCAAGCTTTGTAACTTTTGTAAATAGTGCTTGATATTTTTTTCGCAACCGCTCTCTTTCGGCATGTAATATTTTTTCTTCATCGACGCCGGAAGATACTCCTGGGGCACGAAACCACCCTTAAAATTATGCGGATACTTGTAATCAGCTCCAAAACCCAGTTTTTTCGCAGCCGCATAGTGGCTGTCTTTTAAATGTTTCGGCACTTTTTTAGTCGGCTGCTCTTTTACATCCGACATCGCCGACCAGATAGCACAAGCCGCAGCGTTCGATTTCGGTGCACAGGCAACATACAACGCCGCCTGCGCCAGCGCCAACTGGGCTTCCGGTAAACCAACAAACTCAGATATCTGAACCGCCGCAGCGGCTAAAACCGTCGCCATCGGGTCGGCGTTTCCCACGTCTTCAGCCGCACAAATCGCAATCCGCCGGGCAATAAAACGCGTGTCCTCACCACCCGCTAACATCCGGGCAAGCCAGTAAACCGTGGCATCAGGGTCGGAACCCCGCATGCTTTTCTGCAAGGCGCTTGCCAGGTCATAGTGCGTATCGCCCGTGCCGTCGTAGTCAATCGTCTTCTGTTGTATCGACTCCTTTGCAACCTCCAGATTAAATTTTATTTTCGAATCGGGCTTTCTGGCTCCCTGCGATAACACACCAACCTCAAGGGCCGTCAGGGCCTTTCTGGCATCCCCGTCGCACATTACCGCTAAAAATTTCAGTGCCTTCCTATCTGCCTCGATATCAAACTTACCAAGCCCCCGTTCAGTATCGTCAATTGCCATTTTCAGCAATTTCAAAACATCTTCCTCACTCAGCGGCTCAAAATGAAATATCGTACTGCGGGAAATCAACGGCGAATTGACCGAAAAAAACGGGTTTTCAGTAGTGGCACCTATGAGAATCAAAATCCCGGCCTCGACATCATCCAGCAGGACATCCTGCTGTGCACGGTTGAAACGGTGAATTTCATCGATAAAAAGCACCGTCCTCGTCCCGTCCACTGCGAGTCTGTCGCGGGCACGTCCGATAATCTGCCGAATATCCCTGACGCTGGCCGCGGGGGCGCTAAGATAGTGAAATTCAGCCTTCGTGTAATTCGCAATCACCGCCGCCAAAGACGTCTTGCCAACCCCGGGCGGACCGTAAAATATCAGACTACTGAGCCTGTCTGCCTCGAGCATCCTTGTCAGCAGCTTATCGGACCCAAGAAAATGCCTTTGTCCGATAAATTCAGCAAGCTTTCTCGGCCTCATCCGAGCCGCCAGAGGCGTCGCAGAGCCTATATTCGCCTCTTCAGAACTGCTGAACAGAGTCTTGTTTTCCGTGCCTGCATCCATCGTGGATATTATATGAAAGATAAGTAAAACTGTCGAAACTTATCTGAGGACACGTTTTGTAAGGGTTTCCGTTTTATAAAAAAGGTCGCGAAGTGTGGGGCCTCAATAAATCGCAGAATGGAACCCTTCCGGTGGGCTCTATGCCAGTTTTCCGGTCTTGCCTGGCCGAGATGTGGCAGATAGGTCTTCTAATAATCGCAGGCGTCATCTCTTCCCAGCCACTTCATCCAAGTGCCGACTTTGGCGATTACATAAATGCACACGATTAGCAGCCCATAAGTCTTCAGGAAAATCAGCAATTGATCAAGCCCTTCAAACAGACCGATTAAAAGAGGTATGAGAATCGCACCCCAGACTGCGGCACCACGGCACCAATTAAATCGGGGCGACTCCAACGATAGCCATTGCCGGGTGATTTGCAAGGCGAGCCAGCCGCAAAAGATACCTGCTGCCGCCCCGACGCACACATCCGATGGGTAGTGTGCCAACACAGTTACTCTTAGAAAACCGACGCCGGCGGCGAGGGTAAAAAATACCGGTATCAAGTACCAGCCCACAAAGGGTACCAGAGCTGTAGCCACCGCAAACACGCTGGCTGTGTCGCCGGAAGGAAATGACCAGCTGTGCAGCAGACCGTTTATCTCTTGTCTGTCCAACTGTGCCTTAATAACATCCCGGGGCCGCGGCCTGCGCACCACGATTTTCAGGGAGTTCACTGTGGGGGCGACAAGCAGCAGAGCCAGCAGTCCAATTAAGGTCGGTCGCAGTCGACCTGTGACGTAAAACCAGAGCAGTAGTAACCAAATCGGCACCAATGTTTTGCCTAATTGTCTCAATGCGTCAAGCCATTTACTCGAATGCCAACCGCTGGGCTGTTGACAGAGCCTCAAAAAAACACGTTCATCAAGGAGAAAATAGCTGAGCACACCGGCTAAACACAAGGCCACGATAGGAACCAGGACTGCCAAGTCGCTCTTGCGCAGCCTTCGCCTGGATGTTGGTTTTTTATCAATCATCAATTCTTCGGCCCACAAATCAGAGCCAGTACTTCAAGTATGGTGCCTTTTGAATAATTAAAACCTCTTTTAGAGGCGATTTCGTCTAAAGGCAAAGAACCATAACGCTGTTGGATAGCGGCAAGCACGTCCTTGGGTATGATCAGGACCCCCGGTTGGGGCCGCCTGGCCCAGGCAACAACCGCCTCTTCGCTGCCGAGTGGCTCAATTCGCCGGCCGATATAAAAATTCAGGGTTGGTTCAGCATATTTATAGGTTGCTACAGGAATTTCTTTGGCGGTTTTCT
>Ga0315551_10000070_pt1 | contig 76878 bp, 65 predicted proteins | sample SalMarSW160290MG_FD_203678 | JGI IMG/M metagenome (GOLD analysis project Ga0315551, IMG submission 203678) | Salt marsh sediment microbial communities from the Plum Island Ecosystem LTER, Massachusetts, United States - Salt Marsh Sediment SW1602-90 ...
TCTTCCCGCATCCGACACCGCAGTTGAAGGATGTTCAGAAGGAGTTGATCCGGTACAAACGGTCCGACAGCGTGGAGATGACAGCCACCCTTTATCTTCCGGCGGGGTACTCTCCAGATGATGGCCCATTGCCGATGATCATGTGGGCCTATCCGCAGGAGTATAAAAGCGCTGACGCCGCCGGTCAGGTAACCGATTCTCCGTATCGTTTCATACGGATCGGATGGTGGTCACCCCTGCTATGGCTTGTGCACGGATATGCCGTCCTCGATGATCCCACGATGCCGATTGTCGGCGAGGGGGATGAGGAGCCGAACGATACCTATGTGAAACAACTGGTGGCCAGCGCTCAGGCTGCGGTCGATGAGGTAGTTCGGCGTGGTGTGGCCGACCGCGACCGGATAGCCATTGGTGGTCATTCCTACGGAGCGTTCATGGCAGCCAACCTTCTGGCTCATTCCGACCTGTTCCGAGCGGGTATTGCCCGGAGCGGCGCCTACAACCGCACGCTGACGCCATTTGGTTTTCAATCAGAGGAGCGTACGTTATGGGAAGCCCCGGATGTTTATTTTACCATGTCGCCGTTCATGCACGCTGAGAAAGTCAGCGAGCCGATTCTTCTTGTTCACGGCGAGGCCGACAACAACAGCGGCACCTATCCGCTTCAGAGTGAACGGTTCTATGGAGCGCTCAAGGGACAGGGAGCAACGGTGAGGCTGGTGATGTTGCCGCATGAAAGCCACAGCTACCGGGCGCGCGAGTCGGTGATGCATGTCCTTTGGGAAACAACCGAGTGGTTGGACAAATACGTGAAAAACGCCCCGCCACCGGAGGAGACTGCGAAGGAGTCGGGAGAGGCCGGGGAGTAAAGCCGGAGTGTCCGACATATGCCTATTGGTTGCAGGTCTCCTCAAGACCTACCCTAGCAGGCTGTTGAAAAACACAGAACGGAAAGCGATAAAACGATTACCTTGTGCACCCCCATCATTCCTGCCAAAGCCAGCCAGGTCCGACCCCGCCTCAGGCGAGCAAGACCAGGCGGTTTGTCGAGTAGGAATCCAGCAGTGAATGTCGGGTTCCTTGCTCCATCCACCTTGGGTGGATTCCGCCCGGAACCCGACCTACTAACCTACAAGACCGATGGGCATAGCTTGTTCAGAAAGCAATGGGTGCAATCGGGGCGGCGAGCTTTGCATATCGCGCGGCCATGGTCAATCATAAGATAGGCCAAGTTAATCCAGTCCCTTCTCGGAATAATCTGCATCAGGTCCTTTTCGATTTTTACCGGGTCTTTTTGTCTGGTAAATCCCAGCAGGCGGCTGATGCGCACGACGTGGGTATCGACCACGATCCCCTCGGCGACACCAAACCCTGCTCCCAGGATCACAGAGCCGGTCTTACGCCCCACGCCAGCCAGCTTGACCAGTTCACCCAAACGGCGAGGCATCTCTCCATGATAGTTTTCGAGCATTTGCTGCGCGGAGTTTTTGATCGCTTTGGCTTTGTTGTTATGGAAGCCAGTGGAATAAATATCTTTTCCTAACTGAGCCAGATCGGCACCTGCAAAATCCTTTATCGATCGGTACTTCTTGAAAAGCGACTTAGTCACCCGGTTTACACGTTCGTCTGTGCACTGCGCCGAAAGGATAGTCGCTACCATAAGTTGATGTACTGTTTTGAAATCAAGTGAGCATCGGGCGTTGGGATAGTGCTTCTTAAGAAGTTTGATGATCTTCTTCGCCCGTGCTATTGTCTCTTCGGGTTGTTCCATCAGTGCTATCGCTTGTCACAGGAGAGAATGACTACTCTGTCAATGTCGTTAAGATCCTTGATAATTACAATTGATTGATACCGGTCATCAGCCTCGGTCAGGTCGGCTACCAGTTTGGCCTGCCGATAGCCGATTTCAAATATGATCCTCCCGCCTGGGGCCAAGTACTTTGGAGCTTCACGTACGATGACCCTTATTGCGTCCAGCCCGTCCTTACCGGCGAGGAGTGCAGTTTTAGGATCGGCCAGCACTTCCGGAGGAAGCGTCTCATATTCCTTTTCGGAGATATAGGGTGGGTTTGATAGGATCAGGTCAAACTTCTCATTGGCAGCGATGGCCGAAAAGAAATCGGACTGGCGAAACTCGATTGTGTCAACAGTTCCAAGATCAGTGGCGTTGCGCTTGGCTATGGCGAGCGCCTCCTGTGAGCAATCGACGGCAAGGATGACACAATCACCAAGCTCCTTAGCCAGTGTTACAGCAATCACGCCCGAACCGACCCCGAGATCCAATATCCGCGGTTTTGGCAGCGATTTTTCATGCACGAAGCCGATAGTTGTCTCGCACAAAACCTCTGTTTCCGGGGTTGGCACCATCACGGCAGGGGAGACATGGAACTTCCTACCGTAGAACCAAGCTTCCTCGAGGATGTATTGAAGGGGGTAGTGGGTGGCGCGTTGTTTTACTATTTCATCAAGTCGCGATTGGATTGAACCAGTGAGCAGAGAGGGACCATCCAGATAAAGATGAAGACGATCGATCTTCATCAAGTGGCAGAGGATAAGCTCAATCTCCGCCCTGGCCTGGTCAATTCCGGCCTCTTCAAGGATTCCGGCTTTGAGCGAGATAAGCCCAGCGAGCCTGTCCGTCACTTCGCCCTTTTACTTTTTGCTTTTCGGCCGGTTCGTCTCGGAGGGAATCGCATTCGCAGCCTGCCGACAGTGTACAGCAGAACCAGCAGTCCCAGGAAGGAATAACATACGGTGTAGGTCAACTCAGGTGTGAACTGGATGGAGTGGGGAATAAGATATATGGCCAGCATGAGTACAAAGCCTCCAATACCGAACCAACCAAGAGCCCTTGAGGAGTATATGTCGCAGCCGATCTTCCCCTTGGACCAGGAGCCGAAACTCGCTAGAGTGATAAACAGCATGTAGGCAAAAAGCAACTGGGTCTTATTATCGGTGGCATCGGTACCAAAAGGCACTCCTTCCCAGACAGTACCGAAAGCGTAATGGTTCATGGCAAAACCCAGCAGGTAACCTCCCAGAAAGGCACAGGCGGCAGCAAAAGCGAAGTGTAACGTCATCGCCCGTACGTTGCGGCCCCTGTGGATAAGCGGTATAGCATACAGGAAGCCAACCACTAAAAAGAAGACTGTAAGTGTCATCAAGGCGATATGACCAATCAGGACGAGTGTCGGCACATGGCCGATGTACTTGAGAATGAAGGGCTTACCGTCAGGCCGAGATAAACCGGCCCGATAACCGCCGGTATTGTCACGAATCTCGAAGTAGTAGTACAGCTTGCCGCCTTTGGCGTCCGTTGATACCGTGGCATAGTACAGCCCTGATGCGGAATCTTCAATGATCAAGGGGATGTTTCTGTAGTGCCTTAACTCAGTTGTTTCATCTTGCCCGTACTTAGACGGTCTGAAAAGCAGCCGAAGATTGGGCTGGATGTCACCCGTGATCTTAATGGGAATCTTCACCTGACTGAATTCACTGGCCTTGGGAACAGTGGTCATTTCAAAAGTGAAGTCGTTTTCCTTATGGGAGAAAAACTCAGGGCGACCTTCCGAGTTGACTCCGGCGATGTAGAGCAGAATGGCTGCTAATATGATGGCTGCAATAACTCTGACGGTTTTCATTACTCGGTTTGAACCTCGGCTTGGAGTTTCAACTGTGTTTCCTGTTCGTGGCTGCGGAGCGATTCTATCAACAGGTCGAGACGGCCGCTGAGAATCTCATCCAGTTTGTACAACGTAAGGCCGATACGGTGGTCGGTCACTCGGGACTGGGGAAAGTTGTATGTCCTGATCTTGGCAGAGCGATCGCCGGTAGAGACCATCGAGCGCCGTTCGGCGGCGATTTTTGCCTGCTGCTCAGCCATTTTCTGATCATACAGACGAGCCCGCAACACTCTCATGGCTTTGTTCTTATTCTTTAGCTGGGACTTCTCGTCCTGGCAGGTGACAACTATGCCGGTAGCAAGGTGGGTGATGCGGACTGCTGAATCGGTGGTGTTGACCGACTGACCGCCCGGCCCCGAAGAGCGATAGACATCCACCTTGATATCGTTTTCCTTGATCTCCACGTCTACCTCTTCCACTTCGGGCAGCACTGCCACTGAAACGGCCGAGGTATGGATCCGTCCCTGCGTCTCGGTCGCCGGTACCCGCTGCACGCGGTGTACGCCGGATTCGAACTTCATCAGACCATACGCCGAGTCACCATCAACCGAAAGGATGATTTCCTTGAAGCCCCCGACCTCCGACTCGTGAGAGCTCAGTATTTCCAGCTTCCAATCCTTGGAGTCTGCGTACCGCTGATACATGCGAAATATGTCGCTGGCGAAAAGACCGGCCTCGTCACCGCCGGTACCTGCGCGTATCTCGACAATCGCCGCTTTGTCATCTTCCGGATCGTGCGGCAGTAATTTCAGCTTAAGTTCCTTTTCTATACTGTCAAATTCAGCCTCGTAGGCTGCCAGCTCCTCACGCGCCATCGCCACCAGCTCGTCATCATCACCGGTGTTGATAATCTGCCTGGCCTCGTCCATGCCGATCCGCACCTGTCGGTATTTCCGTCCTACCTGCAGAATATCCTCGATGCGCCGCCTTTCGCGATTCAGCTCGATCATCCTTTTCTGGTTGGACAGGACCGCCGGATCGGTCATCTGCTCGTCGATCTCTTTCAGCTTCCGTTCAAGTCTGTCAACTAAATCAAGCATGGCAGTAAACTTTCAATCTGGTCTCAAAGTTAAATGAACTCAATGAACTGTGCAAGAATATACAGCGGGTGAAGGTCGCTAAGAAACGGCAGCCCTTTCCGACGTGATCTTTGATTCTGTGAGGCCAACGGCTGACTCAAGCGCCACTATGGCTACCTCAAGCTGATCGGCCGACGGCTCCTTAGTGGTAATCCTCTGAAGCCATAGACCCGGCTGAATGAGCAGCTTGGTGATTCTGTTGTGGCGGGTTTTACCCGAGAGTTTCAGAAGCTCGTATGATCCACCGGCTACAAGCGGCAACAGTGAAAAATGAATACTGAAGCGGATCGACAGGGTCGGCGGATACCCTAACCAGAGGGCATAGATGGTGTCGGAGACGGCATAGATGAGGATCGCAAAGAGAGCCACGATAATGATAAAAGATGTCCCACAGCGAGGATGAAGACGGGTGTGATGAGCAGCTTGCTCGGGGGTAAGCTCATCGTTCTCTTCGTAGGCATAGATAGACTTGTGCTCAGCACCGTGATACTGGAAAATCCGCTTGAATTCGCCAAACAGCGAAATTATCCAGACATATCCAACGAACATAGTCAATCTTATGCCGCCGGCGGCAAGATTAAACCAGATGGCGTTCTTATCTATGTGGAAAAGGGTGGAGATGGCCAGCGGCAGAAAAAAGAAGATAAAAACGCCGAGACCGAAGGCAAACACGGCGGTTAGTATCAGCCAAAGAGAGTTCGACTGAGAACTACGACTGTCGCTGGTTTTGCCCTTGCTGGCAGCCTCTTGTTTCGCCAGCTCTTTCATTGCAATGTCAGCAGAAAAATTCAACGTTTTGATACCGATAACGAGCATCTCAGCAAATACTATCACCCCTCTGACGATGGGCAGATGGAAAAACTTGTAGCGCGTCGTGAGCGACCGGTAGCCTTCTGTCTTGACCAGAATCCGTCCATCGGGAATACGCACAGCGGTGGCCACCTTGTCTTTGCTACGCATCATCACACCTTCAATAACGGCCTGACCACCTACGTTCAAATCCGGCATGCGGCATCCTATCTGCATGAGATTATATCCGCGCTAAGATCGAGATGATAGGTAACCCTGTGCGGCATAGTTTCCTTCGCAACACGATACAGGAGAAACACCACCGAGGGGAAAGCAGTTGTCCTATTTCGACTTACTCTTTTTTTCGGCCAGCTTATACTTCCGGCGAAACCGTTCGACCCGGCCGGCTGTATCGATGAGCCTCTGTTTGCCGGTGAAGAAAGGATGACAGGCGGAGCAGATTTCAACACTGATGTTCTTTTTAGTTGATCTCGTCGGGTATTTCGCCCCGCAAGCACACGTAATTACCGTCTCATGATATTCTGGGTGAATGCCAGGTTTCACGTCGATTACCTCTTCTGCTTTAATTGTAACTGTTCTAACAGTCAGACAACAAATAGGGTTTCCCAATTATTATCGGGAACCCAAACCAAATAATATAATGCCCTTTCCTCGCTTGGCAAGGAGTATCTTCGATACCTGCGCGGGCGGTTCGTTTCTTGCGAAACTGCGGCTAATCCGACAGCGACTGTTTTTGCCCGAGCAGCTCTTTTTGCCGGGCGATGACCTTGCGTGCCAGCGCCTGTCGGGGACGCACCAGTTGAAAAACAATAAAAGAAAGAAACACAAAAGCAGCCGTTTCTCTAAACCGGCCGGTGAGGAAAAAATACAGGTAGCCGTAGATCGATATGGCGGCTATGACAATAAACACCGGCTTAGTGAGACGCAGAAACCCGGCGGCAATATCCTTCTCGAATGTCTCCACCGTCGTGGTCATTGGCCGGTTCAGACGCTTAGTACGCCACCACAGAGTAAGAGCGCCTTGCAATAGCGCCAGTACACCGAAGATATAGAAAAGCGGGTTGGCCAGGTCGCCAACAATATTGTCGTAGCCATAGTTGTTGTTGACGTAATAACAGACAAAGAGCCCTGCCATAGGAATGAGAACGTTGGCCACGAGGCCGAAATAGAGCGGCCTCACAATGATCTGGTTTAGGTCGTAGTTATCGTTTTTTGCGCCACGCATTATTTTACCTCAATGATCTGATAGAGCCTTTCCCATGCCCGGCGTCGTGGCCAATAGACCACCGACCAGATGATACCCACCGGGTAGAAGTACAGCATTTTGGTCATGTCGCCCGTGATGATGTACACCACCAGTCCGTAGACGTATATTGACTCCACAAGAGCAAACTTGATAAGATTCATACTTGTCAGAAGCTGGCCCGGACTCATGCGGGAGGTGCCTCCGGCACGGTAGCTGTTGACCTGGAACCGTTCAATCAGGGGAAGTACAAGCGGCTCAACTATCGCTATGATCAGGAGAATGTAAAACAACATGTCCATTTCACCGCCGACCTTTTCCTCTATCGGGATTAAGTAAGCGAGGATCAAATAGATAACAGGCGCCGCTACCAGCAGGGCATAAGCGAAGAACATGCTCTTTTTGAATTCCTTGTCGTAGTTGTCGCCTGGCGTGGTCAATTGATACCTGCCTCTTTATTTCGCACACGCTGGAAAAACAGCTTCATCAACTCGGACACCTCGGTTTCCATTACGCCTCCGATGACTTCGATATGGTGGTTCAGTCGCTTTTCCGATGGGATATTCAGAATCGAACCACAAGCTCCAAATTTGGGATCGGCCACACCGTAGACGATAGTCTTTATCCTGGACAGAACCGCCGCCCCAGCACACATCGGGCACGGTTCCAAGGTTGAGAATAACGTACAATTCTCAAGCCGCCAGTCGCCGAAATGGTTGTAGGCAGCCGACAGAGCAATCATCTCGGCATGGGCGGTAGCATCGTGCAGCCCCTGTGTCTGGTTGTGCCCTCTACCGATGACCCTTTCCTCAAAGACAACGACGGCGCCTACGGGGACCTCGTTTTTTTCAAACGCTTGTTGAGCTTCTTCGAAGGCAATTTTCATAAAGTGCTGATACCGCTCCGGATCCATGAGGGCAATATAGAGTCAGTGTTTCAACACAACAATTATTTTTTGTGTCAACAGCCCTCGTACCAGGCGGCGCGGAGGCTGAAAGGGTTGGATCAGCTCGATCAACACGGCGGGGGGGGATTGCCTCCCCTGAACAGGAAGGTAACAAGGTAAGTGAGGTCAGCTACGTCAATCGGACCGCCTATCCCGGTTACGTTGTCAATATTACCTTCTTCCTCGCATGGTGGTGACGGACCGAACCGGAAAAGGTAATTGACAAGATACGTCAGGTCTGCGACGTCAACCGGTCCGCCTATGCCGATTACACCATCAACGTTACCTCGGTTCTGGCAACAACCACCGGTAAAATGGTTCAGATACCATTGACGGCCCATATCTACGGCACTCTGAAGATCGGACAATGTTCCATCTTCAATGGTGACAAGTTCTACATAGTAGATGTGGGTGTCTGTTGGTGTTAGAACAAGGCCGGTATCGAATGTCATAACAGTGTGCAAATCAACGAGCTGAGAATCAGGGTGTGTTGAGTTGTATGCAGTGTAACCGGTGTCGTTCATGCTCGCATATAGCTCTTCCGGAACGAAACCCTGATTGGGGTAAACGAAGGTGGCATTATCGGCGGTGTACGCCCCGTGTGGGGGGCTCGATTCCTGCTCGCTGTTCACAAACCGGTTGAGAAAGGCCATACCACCCAAGCGGCGATCATTGTCCTGACACTCGGTTGAGTCGTCCTGGTTGTACTCGCCGCCGAATTGATAAATCAGGTTGCGCTCAGGATCGGAACCTGAGCCATTGTCCGAACCGGAGTCTGACGGGATATCCCAATCTATCGTTTCCCCAATGCGAACGCCTGTGACGGAAGTATCACGGTTAAGATAGATCATGAAGCGCTCGATTACGAAGTTGCAGCTATCGGGCGATTGGGGGGCATACCAGGTCTTCTCAACGGCGATAAGCGAGTCATGGGTGACGAACTTGCCGCTTGCGAAGACCTCGTAGTCACCCGAATCAGTGAGGGGAGCGTGATCGCCAAACGGGACAAATCCATTGTTATCGGCAAAGGTCGTGTTGAATATAGAGAAGTTGACAATCGTATCTGCACCCTTCACATAACCGATAATAGGAGAACCATCATTCAAATAGACCTCGGCAGAGTTGTCGCAGTCACCATAATCGACATAGTCGAGATTCACCCGTCCGATTCCTTGATGACCGAAGTTTCCCGTGTTGGCAACGGTAAGAGCCAGGCAGGTGGTGTGGATAGTATCCCACACCGGCATGTAGAGGGTATCGGCTACGATGTGACGGATCGGGAAGGTATCCGGAGAGGTTGCGGCATTTGATTCAAAGATCAACCGGCCGACCAGATTGACGGTAGTGCCGGGATCGTTGACTACCCCACCTGAGTTCAAAGAGATCGTACCGGTCTCACTGTTGTCGAGACCAGACATAACCGAGCCGCTGAAACCGCTGTAGGAGAGCCACCCAGCCGGACCACTGTCTTCCTTTACTGTGACGGTATAAATCAGTAGATAGTTTCCGTCATTGGTGATCGTTGCCTCGGTGTCGTGCGGTACACCGTGTTGGCTCCAGGAGGGGTAGCCTATCTTCTCCGGGGATATGCTGAACTGTGGGTTTGGTACCGGTTCGACACATGGCAGGCGAAACCATCGCAGGTCGGCCTTGGCCCAGAACCCTTCATTCTGCACCACGGCTCCAGCGCTGTGGTCGTTGATATACTGAATGTCAAGGTAGTAAGTGCCGGGATCGCTGCTGCCGGTGGGGATAACAATCTCAGCAGCGCCAAAATCGCCATCATTGGTTGTCCCAAACCTTGCCATTGATGGCCACTGATCGTTGTCGCAGGGACTGCCGCCGGTCGAGTCACAACCAGGGGTGCGAGAATTAGTCAGGTTGCGCGCTTTATCCCAGGTCATGCCCCAGTCGCTGGAAATGGTCAGGTAGATATCCCCGTTGGCTGCACCCATTGGGAAACTGGGGCTGCTCTCGGTTGCGCAGTCGGTTTCGACGCTGTTCGGAAGGTCGTTAAACTGCACAAATAGCACGTACAGCTTCCCGTTACACTCGGAAACGGTCATCTTGGAGGCCGTCAACTCCCAGACGCCCCCATTACAGGTAGTCTGATCCCACTCGAAGTTGTGAACTGTCCGGATGTACGGATTGTCCTCCGACCAGTGGAAGATGCAACCCTTCAATAGTCCTACCTGACCGCCCGAATTGGCATCGGCTGGCCATAACCGAGCGCCCCAGACGATATGTAGGTTTCCATCGGAAGTGATCAGAGCCGAGAGGTCGGCATACGGACGGTGTCCTTCCTCACCGTCAAGGTTCCTTGTAACGTTTACTCTCGGCTGCCAACTGACGCCGTAGTCGTATGAAATCTGATAGTAGAGATCATTATCCATTTGACTGAAGCTCCGGCACTCACATCCGGAGCAGGTATCACACGGGTCGCCCGGACAGGGCAGGTTGGCGGTCCATACCAGAGCCACTTTACCGTCATTATCAGCCGCAACATCGTGCGCCGGAGTATATACCGTGTCGACAATATAGGGAGGGTAATCCCATGTTCCAGTGGCGTCCATACCCACTTTGCGGAAACAGTAGAGCGCTTGAGGGTCTCCAGCATCGACACAGGCTTCCAGGGCCAGGATGTGCAGGGCTGTATCGATGTAACCTTCCTGGTAACGGAATTTTGGCCACATCAGTTCCTGCGTGGGGGAACCGCCATACACGGACACGTTCCGTGGAACCTGTGTCTGGGAGCTGAAATCTGAAGAGTCAGGATCGGAAGTCCAGTAGAATTGGCAGTCGGAAAACCCATCATAGTCTTCCCTGTTGTGTCCGCCGATGACGACTCGACCGTCTTCCGTACAATCGAGACCTACGAAACCAGCGAACTCGTCTTGATATTGGATACCGATACCGGTATCAGTACCAAAGTTGCCTGTAGCGGCGTTCCAGTTGTCATACCGATACTGACGTCCGAATATGATGGGGCCCGGCATTGACATCCAGCTGAAATGGACGATCATGGTATCCGGAATGCCATGGAGGCTCCAGTCGACCATACGACCCATCGATCCCCAATGCTGGCAATCATACCAAGTGTTACCAATGATTGTTCCGGGGGACAGTGTCGCAGTGGCCCCGCCCAGAGGGGCTTGTGGCATTTTGCTGGCAGTCTCAGGCGAGCCAGGGTGTTCATCAGGGAAGCCGTACGTTAATGATCTGTTGACGAGGGGGCCATCTGACTGCTTTTTGGCAGGTGACGTGGCAGCCAGGGCCGCCATCTCAAAAAGAGCAAACGACAGCAGGCAGAAAATGATTAGTGAGTTGGCTTTCTGTGGCATGGGCTGCCATTCCTCTGCGGTGTTCAAGCGGTGTGGGCAGTTACACTATCGATGCTGGGAGTTTTGATCGTCGAACTCTTAGCATCGTTGAGAAGATATCCTTCTCAAACGGAGAATGGCCAATATTATGAGCCAACTTCTCGTATACTACTCCATGTTTTGTTATAGGACTGATTATCGTTAACACACACCGGCGTTTAGCCCTACGCTTCCTTCTCCGAATTCGTTGAAAAGATATAGCTATACAGTCTGTGTGTCAAGGAATAAGGGAGGTGGGCTTTCCCCAAAAAATCCATGGGGCTGTTGAAAAACACAGAACGAACGGCGATAATTCGACAGTCCTGTGCAATCCGTCATCTCTGCGAAAGCCGTCCAGGTCCAATCCCACCCCAGGCGGGCCGACCAGGCGGCCTATCGGGCAGGAATCCATACAGATCAACAGGTTACTGGATTCCCGCTTTCGGGGGGGGTTGAAAAAGTCCCATTCTCGTCATTGCGAGTCCGCCGCAGGCGGACGTGGCAATCTCGAATTTTGAATGCCAACGAGATAGCCACGTCGCTTCGCTTCTCGCTTCAAGGGTACGAAAAGGTAGACGGCCAATCTTATTTGGAGGTGATGGGACTCTGGCAGGATTGGCCGAAAGAAACAGGTTAGCTGTGGCAGGATCGCAGGGATCATGCCATACAACCACTGTGCGTGGAACTTTTTTCAATCTCCGCGATTATCATTAATTACCAATGAGAGATTAGCTGTTGACGCAATTTGCTTGATTTCTCGGCAAATAATTAGGATTATACATTAGTTGGTGAGACATTGTATCCTTGCTGGTTTTTCTGGTGGTTTTAGCTTTTGCCGCTTACCAGGATACCTGCGGCCAACTGATCATAAGCGTTATTTGCTTGTGCTTAAATGATTTCGGGTAACGCCCGATAAAAGGTACTGATGAGGCAATTCCAGTTCAACGACCGAACGGCGAGGTCGGGAATCGGTTTCGGACCACGTGGGCTGTCACCTTTCATCAAGGTGATGCTGATTTCGAATACTCTTGTCTTTATTGCGCAATTGCTGTATCCGAAACTGACTTACCAACTTGGCCTGATCCCCGCCAGGTTTTTTGCGGAGTTTCCCAATCTCCTCTATCAGCCGCTGACCTATATGTTTCTGCACGGCAGTATCGGCCACATATTTTTCAACATGTTCGCCCTGTGGATGTTCGGCACCGAGATTGAGCGCCGCTGGGGTAGTAAGGTCTTTGCCCGTTTCTACATCCTGGCCGGGCTGGCCGGCGCCTTTCTTTGTTTGATATTCAATGCCTCTCAGCCCTATCCGATCATCGGCGCCTCGGCCGCTATCTACGGACTGTTGGTGGCTTACTGGGTATTGTTTCCCAACAGGTACCTGTACATCTACTTCCTCTTTCCCATCAAGGTTAAGTGGGCCATTCCGGGGATGATGCTTTTGGGTTTTCTGTTTTCCGCCGGCAACATTGCCCACATGGCTCATTTAGGGGGAGCCGTATTCGGCTTCTTGTACTTGAAAATGGACTGGCGGTGGCTGTATGTCACCAAGTGGCTGAAGAACCGGCGGTATCGACGGCAACAGGATAAATTGCAGGAAAACAGGCAACATGCCGAAGATGTTATGAAGAGGGTTGATTCCATCCTCGACAAAATCAACGAGGTTGGTATCGAGAATATCAGCAAAAGTGACCGCAAGTTCCTTGATGAGGCTTCGTCTCGATTGTCCAAGAAGGATTCGACGAAGAAGAGGTAGAACTTATGCGTAAGAGAGTGTTGCTGGCCGAGCAGTCGGATGCAATTCGCGGTGTAGCGGAAACGTTGTTGCGGCAAAACGGTTTTGAGGTGATCCCCATTACTACTGCTGAAAAGGCTCTGGAGGTACTTAAATTTACCCGTCCCGACCTGATGATTATTGGCAGCGAGCTCGTCACCCTCAATCAGCGCCCGCTGTACGAAAGAATCCAAAACGATCCCAAGGCGGGTACTATTGCCATGCTGCTGTTCAGCGAGTCCGGCGGCGACCTACCGTTTCCTCCGGAGGTCGTCATTCCCAGGCCTTTTGATCCTAAGGAGTTCCTTGAGAAAGTGATGGTGTTTTCCGGTCTGTTGGGTTCGGACACGACAGAAGCAGTGCCCAACCCGCTGGAAAAGGCAAACCTCGACGATGATCTCCTCGACGCCGCCTTGGGTATCGACCATATCAACGTTACTGATTCTGAAGAGATGGACAGAACCGCAGCGAGCGCCAAGAGTGGCCAGCCAAAGTCGTCAGACAAGTATATCGGGCTTAACCATAGCGAGAAGGACCGTGAAGAAACTACCGACAGTAGTAAGGTTGAATCGCTCATGATTAGGGATAGCGAGGACACTGACATACGCCGTCCCGCTCAGCAGAACAAGCACATACCGCCCCTCTCTGGCACTGGAAAACTGGAGATACTGACCGACCAGTACTTACTTGCTGATCCCAACGCCTTGGATGCGGACAGAGAAGGGCAGGTTCATGATTATGAGTGGTTTATCGGCGAGATGCGCAAAGAAGCCGATGGTTCACCTGCTTCCGCGCCGCCGCCTAGTTCCACCGACAATACGCCCTCTCCGGAGTTAAGTATCTCTGAACCGGCATCGATTGTTGACCCGCTTACTCCCCCACCGGCGCCGCCTCAGTCTGAGAGCACGGCAAGTCAGGAAAAGGGGGGTGCTGTCGAGAAGTTTCTTGATGATTTCAAGAAAGAAGTCGAAAAGATTCAGTCGGATGATCCTCAAAGCGTGAATCTTGAGCCGGAGCAAATATCGTCAACGGTGAAACCCGGCCAAGGTGGGCATATCTGGGAGGAATCCACCGAAAATATCACCCCTGAACAGCTCAATCTGTTAACCAAGCAATTCTGCTCTGAATTGGCCGAGAAGATCGCTGAAAAGATCGTAACCAAGATCGATAGCGAGAAGCTGTTCAACTTGTTGAGAAATGAGATTCTCTCGCATTTCCGGAACAAGCCGTAACCATGAGCGGTTTCTTTCTCTTGATTGCATGATTCAACCCTCGAAGGGAAAAGACGGTTTTGTTTGACCGGCCCATGGTTGAAATGCCAACAGTGAGCCTTGGCTCTCTTTTGTCGCTGATTCTATCCCGGCGGTCGCTGTTGATCTGTAGTGGATGAATCTCACGTTAAATGTAGTTGGAATATGGGGGCACGATGCATAAAATACAGCCACTAGTTGGATGATGATGAAGATGTTTAGACAATTTTGGCCATATTCGTGGAAGGTTATGACCGCCGTCCTAGTTCTTTTAATAGGCATGTTTGCCGGTGTTAATCTGCACTCAGAAATTGATCTCTCGATGCCGGCAGCAGAGCAAGAACAAGATCTTGTCGCGGTGATATCAGTTTTCTCTGTCGCCTCTGGCCAACCCGGGGAAATGTACGCTTGCGCAACCGTGGCAACTATCAAGCCGGGTTGGCATATCAACTCTGCCAGACCTTACCAAGACTGGCTGATCCCAGCCGAACTTTCCTTCGACACAGTACCCGGTCTAACTCCCCATGACATTGTCTACCCGGAGGGAACCGATGTATTCCTCGGCGGCGAGAAGATGTCCGTATACAGTGGCCGTACTATTATAAGTTTCCAGATCACCGTGGACGAGGAAACATCAGCGGGAGAATTTGTCCTTCCTGTGCGTTTCACCTATCAACCCTGCAACGACGTAGAATGCCGCCGCCCACAGACTGTGGAAGCCAATCTGCAGATTAGCGTGGGTGGTGAAGGCACCCCCATCAATCCTGACATTTTTGGCGCTGCCGGCATGCAGAGTGGTCGGCAGGTTGATACCGAGAAACCTAACGATACCCCACCGGTTGAGGAAAACGAGCTGCAACGGTTGATAAACAAGTATGGTGTTTGGGGATATTTTCTTGCCTTGGCGATTGCTTTTATCACCGGTCTTTTGCTGTCGTTTTCTCCCTGCACATACCCCATGATTCCTATTACAGTGAGTGTCTTTGCCGGACAGCAGCGCTCCGTTGGTCGGGGTTTCATCCTGTCGTTGGTTTATGTCGGTTCGATGGCTGTTATATACGGCATCATAGGATTGATTGTTTCTCTTGTTGGTGGGGTTTTCGGCGCCTGGCTGGCCAGCCCGCCGGTAGTTGTCGTGATAGCATTGGTCTTTGTCATCTTCTCTCTCTCGATGTTTGGTCTGTATGAACTGCAAGTGCCCCGTTCGCTGCGGCAGAAGCTGGGGACAAAGGCAAAGGGCGGCGGAGTTATGGGTTCAATTGTTCTGGGTGTTATCGCGGCGCTGGTCGTCTCGCCCTGTGTAGGTCCGTTCGTGGCAGGCATCCTTTTGTATGTTGCTACCAACGGTTCGCCAGTTGTCGGTTTTCTGGTCTTATTTGTATTTGCCCTTGGGTTGGGTACGCTCTACGTGATCATAGGGACATTCTCCTCGGCGATGTCCAGACTGCCAGGGTCTGGAGAGTGGATGGACTCGGTCAAGAAGTTCTTTGGGTTTGTTCTGTTGTTAATGGCAATATATTTCCTGCGTACAGTTATTCCGCCCACGCTTACCGCAGTTCTCACGGGGTTGGTTCTGGTGGCTTTTGGTGTCTTCGGTGGAGGTCTGGATCGCCTGACCGCCGAGGCCGGTTTCTTCCTGCGATTGAAGAAATTCCTGGGGGTATTGGGATTTCTCTTGGGCGTCTACTTACTTGTGGGGACGGTTATTTCCCGCGGATTGATTTTGCCCCCGGCGTCTGAATGGCTACCCGCCGCCGGCTCGCTGACACGAACTGAAACGGAGCTGATCGACTGGGAAGCCAATCTCGAGGAAGGACTGGCGCGAGCCAGCAGGGAGGCCAAGCCGGTGTTGATTGACACATGGGCTACATGGTGCGCTAACTGTCGTGTACTCGATAAAAGAACCTTTGGCGATCCCGACGTTGCCAAAGAAGCCGGGCGATTTGTTGCTATCAGGGTCCAGTTGGAGAGCGCTGGGACGCCTATCACCAGGGATTTCATGAATCGTTTCGGCTTGAAGCTTTATTCTCTACCCAGCACGTTGCTGCTGGACTCAGAGGGAAAGGTGCGCCGTATCATATCGGGTGTGATTGGCCCGAAAGAAATGATCGCCGAGATGCGCCAGGTCCATTGACGTACCCCTTTAGTATACTGCTCATTGGCAACGTACTGCTCCTTGAATAGATTCGGCTCTTCATTCCCCGAGAAACAGAGCCTACCTACAATTGGCTCTTGATTATCATAGGAACGTTGTCATCTTGGACCTGCTGTTGGGCATCTCCAGCTCCCGGTTGCAAACCGCGTCGGCACGGCTGTAGATTGACACAACATCCTAATTTTATTGGCGACCTTGCTTGACTGCCATTGGGGAGGGGTATATATTGGCCGTCAAACAGTCACGCCTTGCAACGTGAGAGTATGCCGCCGAAGAAACAGAACGACTCGGTCATAGCAATCTGTGTACAGGAGCCATTTGAAGATGGGTCCTGTATGGACTTCGGGATCATCCAGGGTGACAACCTGCGCTTTCTACATCAGGCTTTTATAACTGACACAATAACCCATTCTCTCGACGTAGGGCGTGCCGATGTGCGACTCTACTACATCAACTCGCCGGACCGAAAGCGTTTGGTCGAGATCATCATCGGTTACCTCAAAAATAAGGTCTCCGGCAGACAGGCACAGTCATTTGCCACGAGGTTTAAGACGATGGAACTTGAGAAGGAGCGTTGGGGCATCCGCATCGAGAAGGTCTTCAAGGACTGCTTTACATGTGGATACAAGCACGTTCTCGTCATCGGAAGCCGCACACCGACCATCCGACCGTCCTGGTTCAACACGGCCTTCAAGATGCTGGGAAAATCTGATGCTATCTTCGGGCCGACACCGGAAGGGAGATATTACGTTATCGGGATGTCCGAAGCCTATCGGATCAGTCTCGCTGAATTTGACTGGAAATCACCTACAATCTATTCCGAAGTGGCGGATGCCTTCACCAAGAAACGCCTGGCATGGTCGGAGCTTGAGATCTGGTATGCTGTGGAAACGCCGGATGATTTGGAGCTTATGGTGCGTGACATCAATCAATTCCGATTCGAAGGAGACGAAACCACCGCCCGCGAGACCGAACTGGTCATGGAACGCATCCTGGCCAAATTGGACTAATAAATGGAACGACAGCTATACAGACTGAGCTGGATGAAGGTCCGGGAGCTCGTCCCGGCTGTCTTTGACACGGTCATATTGCCGATAGGAACTATAGAGGCCCACGGCTCAGCCTGTATCGGAACAGACAGCTTCATACCGGAAGCTATATCCCTGAATATCGCGGAGCGCCTCAATGCCCTAGTGGCCCCAACGCTCAACTATGGCATTACGAACTCCCTGTACCGCTACTCAGGCGGTATCACCATCAAACCCGAGACCTTCGGGCTGTTTGTACGCGATGTGCTCGATTCGCTGGCTGACACCGGCTTCAAGAATGTCTTCGTAATGAATGGGCACGGGGGCAACAACGCCATTCTGAAGAGCGTTGCCTCAGAATTCCACCGTGAGCGCAAAACCAACATAGCTGTCATCCACTGGTGGGAGCTATGCGGCGATATGACAGGGGAGTTTTTCGGTCATGTCGGCGGCCATGCAGGAACCGATGAAACTGCCATGGTGATGGCGCTTGATCCCAGTCTTGTCGACGAGCAGGCCTATGATCCTGATCTCGCTTACCAGTTTCGTCACGGTGCCGATATCTACCCTGTCCCCGGCTCTATTCTTCTGTATAAGGAAGGTGAGGGCTACCCGGAATTCGACACCGAGAAGGCTCGGCAATACTTCAAAAAGGTTGTTACCACCGTCGGTGATTTCGCCGAAATGGTGCTTTCACGCTGGCGGAAGTTCGGGTTGTAACCAGCGCAGGCAGGTACTAACAGGGTGTTGAAAAACTGGAATTGTTGTCATTGCGAGCGAAGCGTGGCAATCTTCTGCCTATATAAATCAAGGAGTTAGAGATCGCCACGTCCGCCAAAGGCGGACTCGCGATGACGTTCCTGGCCTTTTTCAACAGCCTACTAAAAATTATCGATATATGTCAACCTGATCTCGCGGGTGATGGTGTCCGCTTCGCGGCGGTTGACCAAGAGGTCTTTCAGCAGTGCCTCAAGCTCAAGATTCTCAGTGAACAACCATTTTATCGACAGGTTCAAGTACCCGCGGCCTTTGCCGGCATACCCGTATGGAGCGCCATCCGGCAGCGCTGACTTATCATCGTTCAGGCCGGCGTTCAGTTCTGCAAGCAGGGCCAGGTTATACTTGAACGTCGCATCAAAACCGAGAAAGAAATCTACATCCTTGTCTTCATCGACATCGTTTTCCAGCGAGTAGTTGATACCAGCGTGCCAGCCGGAGGTCCACTCGTAGAAATAGAAACTGCGGCTCGCCACGGCATAGAAGCCGCGTGATTTGAACGTATACCGATCATAAGCATCATTCCAGGCGCCAAGCCCCTGTGAGGAGAAACCGATCGAGATCGCAGGGAAGTACTCGAGCTCATCGATGATTCTGAGTTTGAGATTGAACTCGATCCGGGGGTTCCAATTTGGTTCCTGATTGGAAATAATGTCCTCTGCCCCAAACGATATTCCCAACATCAAACGATTTGACAGCCCGATATCAGTGCTGGCAAGGGCGCCCCCGTGGGGATAGAAGCGAAAAGCAATATCGTAATAACCGCGTGGCAGGGTCCCTGCCGTGGGCATGTCCACGAGCCATCGTGGCGGCACATCATACAGACTGCTCTGATGCCACTCTGGGGTATCCTGGGAAGCTGCACTGGGAACAACAGCCACTGCCATGCCTATACATAATAAGATTTTCGATATATCATTCATTTCGCTGCCTCTGCTCAAAAGAAATTACGTTACAACCACACTCCCCATTGAGAGGATAGCTGCCCTGCTAAAACCAAGTCAACAAAAAGGTAGGTAGAAACCACTTCTGTTCCTATCGGGTACAGCATATCAAGTTGCAGCCAGTTATCATGCGCCGTTACGAATCCTTTCGTGACGGCTCTCCATTCGTGCCGTTAGGAAGGGATTCCCGATCGCGCATAATTAAGGTAGGGTAGTGGATTATTTTGAGGAAAAGCTAATGGTGAGATTTCTGAACAGAATCTAACTGAGTACAATCTATTTAGCTTCTTCTGCGAAATCTTTGCCAAATGACGTTGTATAATAGTTAAATCACTTAACAGTGGCTTCAATCATCAGGTCACTCGTTTATGGCTTCCAAAATCTCTCCTCAGAAAAGTCTCGAAGACTATGATTTTTTTGAAATAAAGCTTGATAAAGTCGCACTATCTATTGTACTTCAATGTGTGAAACAGGAAACAAACAACATGGAGTTCGTTGTATGAAGGACAAGCAATGGAGCCACAATGAGTTAGAGGTGCTTCGTAGTATGTTCGCCGAGAAAATCAGTGGCATTGATCAACAAATTGACAAGCTCAAAGGAGATAGACAAGCTTTGGTCTCCATGCTCGAAAAAGTTATTACAGGCGGCCTCAGTTTAACTGAAGGTAGCTCAACTAATGGGTCCGACAAAACGCTGGAACAAATCAAGAAGGTATATGAAAGTACCCGTGGATGGGTAAAAGCTGGAGATTTCCGCCGTAAGTACGAGCTACTTATTGGAAAGCAATTGCCAGCTTCAACGCTACAGGGCTACCACAGGAAATATGAAGGCAAGCTATTTGAGCGGCGTGGTGATAGACGATTCACTGAATGGAGATTGATTAGAGATAGTACCAATTGAAAGAGAGGCTATTCTGTGGTAGCAGAATAGCCTCAAAACCATTTAAGGGCTAAGGTGATGCACTTAAACAGCTATTACATACTGAATTTACCGCGTGGGCCACCAAAAGTCAACAAAAAACAGGACTTAGGTCGACTCCATACGGATCGGCCTAAGCCCTAATCTATTTACACAGGGGCCAGTCGTAAGGACTGCGCTGGGGGTTAGACCCGGCGTAGCCGGTGCGAGTCCGGCTGGCTCCAGATGAAACACCCGTCTGGTGTTCGAATACCAAGACGGGTCAAGATCAAACAGGCGGACAGGCCACCCGCAAGACTCTACTCAAATATAATCGGGCTTTTCGCTAAAAGCAAGAGGAAAAGGTAGGATAGAAACCACTTCTGTTCCTATCGGGTACAGCATATCAAGTTGCAGCCAGTTATCATGCGCCGTCACGAATCCTTTCATAACGGTTGCTTGGTACAGTCAGGAAGGGAGAGGTTGTTACAAAAGTATTGTCATTCGTTGCAAGGTGCTGTCGGGTGTCTCTGCCCGACAGCCATAGGATATTTCACGGACATACTGTTCTATTGAGGAAGCGTCAGGCAGAGACGCCTGACGCCACCTGATTACTGACCGCGCATAACAGGCTCATTATCTTAAATCAACCAGACGCCGGAAATGGTCGGCAATGAGTTCGGTAATTGGTCCTGTTTTCAAGACATAGGTTCTGCGGTTTGTCTTGATGCGCGCCACGCCTATGACAAGTTTCAGAGAGCTGGAGATGAAGACCTCGTTGGCCCTGAGCAAGCCGTCAATGGTGGTGCTGGCCTCTGTAATCTTCAGATTCAGTTTGGCGACCTCCCTGATGACAAGCTTGCGCGTGATTCCCTCAAGGCAGCCGGCGCTGAGCGGCGGCGTGAAGAGTTTTCCCCTTTTCACCCAGTAGATATTGGCTGATGTAACCTCAGCGACCTGGTTCTTCTGATTTAATAGCAGGGCGTCATCGCAGCGCTTCAACCTGGCCTGCTTCAGAGCGGCAGCGTGGATAGCATACGAAAGTGTCTTGATTTGACGAAAGACGGAGTTTTGATCGATGCAAAATCTCGACACCCACAGTTTGAACGGTTCCTGAGGCATCCGGTGCGGAGAAGCGCTCAAAACGACCTGCGGCTCGCCCTGCCGTCCAACCCAACGAGCGGCCTCACCACTGGTGATCGTTAGGCGTAGCTTCGTGAGATGGGACGGATGAGCCCGCACTGTTCTGATCATCCATCGCGATAAGCGGTCAGGGGGGACCGGGACCTTCAGACCGATGACCTTTGCTCCCCGGTAAAGGCGCCGGAGGTGCTCGTTCATAAAAATGACGCGGTCATCAACAGCCAGAAAGGTCTCGAATAAACCCTCGGCATACAGGAGCGCATTGTCGAACACGGAGATTTTGTCCTGTCCACGCGGTACAAAGCGCCCGTTAATGGTAGTTACTACCTTCAATAGCAGGCCCTTTCTTCAAGTACCAGACACTCCTTCGGCCCGTTGCCATGGCTGCATTCTCATTGGACATAGCTGCAAGCTACTTCTCACTCTGCCCCTGTGTCAAGCCCGTTGGTTGACATCTGCCGAAGGCGCCATATACTAACGGCCATGGATGCGCTCAAGTTGATTGCGGTCTTTGCTGTTATAATACTCGCCCTGCGAAAGAAACTCTCCGTGGGCATCACGCTTTTTGGCGCCGGCATAATCACATCGCTGCTGTACCGGGTCGAACTCTCGGCTCTTCTAAACGGATACTGGGAGCTGCTCAAATCGCAACGTTTCATCTCTCTCACCTCGGTAATCGTGTTGATCACGACCCTCGGCCAGTTGCTTAAAGAGATCAAGTCCCTTGAAAAGCTTTCAGGAGCCTGCGCGGGACTACCCGGCGGTAACCGAACCGCCGTGGCTGTCATGCCGCCATTGATTGGCCTGATGCCGATGCCTGGAGGGTCCCTCCTGTCCGCCCCCCTGGTGGGCAACGTCCTGTCCGACAGCAAGTACCGGCCGGAATTCAGAACCGCCAGCAACTACTGGTTTCGTCATATAGTTGAGTTCTCCTGGCCAATTTACCCGGGCATAATCCTAACGGAAGCTATCACCCGTATGCCGATAGGCAGTGTTTCCCTGATGCAGTTTCCCCTAACCCTGATAATGGCAGCTATTGGTATGGTTTTTTTCATCCGCAAGATAGACACCAACAGTACTGCTAAAACTCATGTCTGGCGGCCGCTGGTGGGCGTTTTCAAGAGCGTCTGGCCAATCGGCCTGGCGATAGCAATATATGGAATCTTCAAGGTCGACATTGCCCTGGCCGTGTTGATCTCCTTTATCTCGCTGGTCGCTGTAGCACGGCCTCCTAAACATAATCTCACGGCAGCTCTCAAAGAGGGGCTGTCATTCAAACTTGTCCTCCTGGTTTTCGGCACCCTGTCGTTCCAGACAGCCCTCGAGCTGTCCGGCGCCATTGGATCTATCCCGAAGCTGTCCCTGCACTTCAACTTGCCGGAAGAGCTGTTGATTTTCCTAGTCTGCTTCACCGCGGGGATTCTGACAGGAATGGTAGCTGCTTTTGTAGCCTTAGGGTACACGCTTCTGGCCGGCTTTTTGTACCAGCCGGAGATTATACCTTCCCACATTATGCTGGCCTATCTCTCTGGATATCTTGGTATGATGCTCTCACCAAGCCATCTCTGCCTGATTCTCACAAACGAGTATTTCAAAAGTGACCTGCTCAAGGTTTACAGGCAATTGACCATACCGATCATTCTGCTGGCTCTGTTTGGCGTTTTGCTCTACCTATCCCCATGGACCGCCCTTTTTGTGTCCCCATGATCAGGTAGAGCCGGAATAAACTCTCCTTGCCTTTTGACGATAATAAGGTAACTTGTTATTTGATAAGACATTTGGGCTGACGGCTGGTAGAGAAAATCGGGAACTTTACCGAGCCCGGAGGGTAATAGAGGTAGAATGACGTTAAGCCAGGTAGTTTGAATGCCTAAAGAACCGGAAAAGGACATTGATTACGCTCTTATGCAGGCTGTCCAGAATGGCGATATGGTCGCCTTCAACAAGCTCGTCGATCGCTACAAAGACCGGTTGATGAACGTCATCGGTCGGATGCTGTTATCCCGGGACGATGCCGAAGATGTAGTTCAGGAGACATTTGTTCGGGTCTATCAGCATCGGCAATCGTTCAATTTTCAGCACTGCTTCTCCACCTGGATATATACGATTGGGCTGAACCTGGCTCGAAATGAGCTGCGGAAAAGGAAGAAATTTAAGTTTTATGAGATATCTGAAATGAAGGGAAATGAGACCCAGCTTGCTGTAGAGATGAAGTTACCCAGCCGTCTGCCGCAGGCTTTGAACGCAGCCATCAAGGGGCTCCCGGAGAAATATCGGGTTGCTTTCATTCTGCGGGATGTCCAGGAAATGTCTTATGATGAAGTGGCTAAGGTTCTTTCTATTCCCCTCGGTACAGTAAAATCCCGTGTTAATCGAGCACGAATGATGCTACGTGATAAATTGCAACCTAAGTTGGAGGGTTACAATGCGCTGTCGAAGAGTACGCTCCTGTCTGTCGGCTTACTGCAATGACGAGCTGAGCAGTCGCCTCAAGCTGGCCGTGAGCGAGCATCTCTCGACCTGCTCTGCTTGTCGTCGGGAAGAGGCTGTTTATCGGTCAATGGCTGAGGCGACCAAGGAGTTGAGCAGCCTGGCCGTGGCCGGTGATTTCAATAGCAAGTTGTTCAACTGGATTGCACAAGAGCGGTTCGCCGAAACCCGCACCAGGGCATATCTGCCGAAGCGGGCACCGGTCGTCCTATGGCGCCAGGCCATCCCGGCTTTTGTGACAGTGAGCCTTGTGGTTCTGTTGGCCTTTGTTGCGTTCCGGCCAAGCAATACCTACAAGACTGCCGGCAGCATATCTCCGGAAATAGCACTCGATGATTCCTACCTGACTGTCCAACCGGCGAACGATGCCAGAAGAACGGCAAATCTCAACAAGGGTTGGTCCCTGGGCAACGAGCTTGCACGGGCGGAAAGAATGAACAGGCTTTCGAGCGCTATTGTAGGGCAGGGAGTGTGGAGTCGTATTGATCGTTCGCCTGGACTGAGGATGGCATCGATGCAGAAATCCACAGCGGCTCCTTTCGTGATGGGTTACTACAGGGTACGGCCGGTGAAAAAGATATACATTTCACCGGAATCACCCTCCGATAAGGAGGCTGGAAAGGCATACTAAATGATAATGCGCTTATCTGAGACCGTTGGAAAGATCACTGCGGTGGTTTTTTTGACGGTCTTTTTTTCAAGCGCCGCTCATGGCGCAGATACTTCTCTGTTTCGGCTCGAAAACGGGTTAAGTGAGCTGATTTACCAGCTCTCACGGTCGGTGGTCACGGTGGAATCATCAACGCCTGTACCGCCGGAGACCTATACGGGTCAGGGTGACGAGACGGTTCAGAGCTTGATCTCCTCTGGGGTTATCTATGACCTGCTCGGACATATCTTGGTAGCTGCGCAAGCTGTAACCGGACGAGAGCGGATTATCGTGCGCTATGGCGATGAGGTGTTGCCTGCCCAACTGAGAGGCGTTGATCACCAGACCGGGCTGGCTGTCATTCACATTAACAAGAAAATCGGGGTCCCGGCTGCGTTTGGTAACCGTGACGGCTGTGCCGGGCAGATGGTAATTGCCATGGGCAATGCGTACGGGGTACAGGCCTGTCCTTCGCTCGGGTTCTGCGCCGGGTCCCGACCGGACGGGACCATCCTGTTTTCAGCGCCCATTACATCCGGAACCGTCGGCGGCGGGTTGTTTGATCTCTCAGGAAACCTGGTTGGCTTGGTCACTGGAGGTATTGGTTCTGAAAGACGGCCGGAAGCGGGATTAGCGGTGCCAGCGTACGAAATTCCCGACATTGCCCGCCATCTTCTCATTCAAGGCGACCGTCCGGTTGGATACATAGGCATCGCTACTGCCGACATAGAGATCACACCAGGCATCGAGTTAACCACAGCCAACATGTTTGTCACGGCGGAAGCGAGGCCGAGGCAAGTGATCAGCAGGGGTATAATGGTAACGGCGGTGGTTCCTTCATCACCGGCAGCCAAGGTTGGGCTGAGGAAAGGGGACCTTCTGCTTAGTTTGAACGACAGTCCTCTGCGTTCCGCCCTTGACTTGAGAAACGAAATTCGCCAGACATCTCCGGGAAGCGTTGTCGAGCTTGGTCTCATCAGGGGCAATACTCCGTATCGTGTCCGATTTAAAATCGGTCAACTTCCTTTCGACTCCTTTCAAGAGATCTCTGCGCAACCGAGCGTGCAAATTCCAGACCGTATGTCGCAAGACTCACTGCGCAGCGAGATCGAATCTCTCAAGAGAAGGCTCCGCCAGCTCGAGGAGCGACTCAAAAGCCTGAAGTAGCAAGTTTCCCGTTGCTAATATCTACCTTGCGGGGTTATTTACAGCCGTGAATACAGGCGTTGATCTGAACGAATTACGTCGCCGTCTGGCCAGTTTCCATCCCCGGAAGAATGGTTGTAGTAGAACACTGGCGCTGTACTCAGCCGCTATCGCGGTTGCTGATGAAGTGGCGTTAGACCGAACGGTCGAGATAGGCCGGGAATGCGGTCTGGGATGCAGACAGTTCTACGAAATACTCCTGCAGTCATATCTTTTTCTCGGTTTTCCTCGCATGCTCGGTGCGGCTGAGCATCTCGCTCGCCACTTCCCATCACAGCCGGCCGATTTTGAGCTTCAGAGAATCAGCGAGGAGGAATCGGGCGTTTGGTTCACCAACGGTCTTGAGTTATGTCAAAGGGTCTACTCCACGAATTACCTGCAGCTAAAGCAGAAGGTGGAAACACTGGCTCCGGAGGTGTTCAGATGGATGGTGATTGAGGGTTATGGCAAGGTGCTTTCCCGCCCCGGGCTTGATATAGTTGACCGCGAGCTGGCGATCATTGCCTGCCTGGTGATTGAAAACCGTGAGAAACAATTGTTTTCACACGTAAGAGGGGCCGTCAATGTCGGCGCAGATGCTGAGCTGATTTGCCAGGTCATCCACGACCTGGGTGAAGCGGCGGGCGACGGATATAAGGCGTCTTTGTCCATACTTGACAGGTTGGGTTTGAGCTGATGCGTACTTTCAGGCGTATCATTCTTGCCGCCCTCACAGGCATCGTACTCCTAGTCGGCTCATTGTTCCTGTATATGTTCAAGCTCGGGGGTTTAGAGAGGACCCTGAACGCCCAGATCGACTCGCTGGTAGAACAACGATACAATCTGGATGTAACGATCGGACAGGTAAAAGGGGATTTCTTATCCGGTCTGGTGCTTGAGGACGTAACCGTCTACTATGTTGACTCTACCGGGCACTACCGGCTCCTCGACCTCCCCCGTCTCTCAGCTTCCTATTCCCTATCCAACCTGTGGAATAAAAAATATGTTTTGGACTACCTCTACATCGACTCGGCTACTGTCACCCTTGTACGCGACAGTTCCGGACGGTGGATGATTCCCGATTTCTCATCCAAGGGCGAAACAGAGGCGGGCGCTCCACCCCAGTTTTCAATCGGTGACTTCGGACTAAACAAAGTCAGCGTCAATATCTTAAACAACACGGATACCATGAGTTTTGATGACATCGCCCTCTCGGTTGCGTTGCAAGGTCAGGGGAAAACCTATTCGGTCGATGTCGGACAGTTTGAGTTTACATCGAACAAAGAACCATTCTCACTGACTGCCGCAGGGGGCAAACTGACCTATACTGAGAGAATGGTGGTTTTTGAGGATATCGCCGTTGTTGTCGGTAAAACCCGTGCCAAGCTCAGTGGCAATGTCAAGTTCGCAAAACCACCTGAAGGCCAGATAACTTTTGCGCTGGACAATGTTGACGTAAAAAAAATCAGCGCCTTGTTGGGGAAAAAGCTTACCGGTATGCTGGACCTTAACGGCGCCGTCTCTTTTGTCGGGGATAAAATCGGTGGTTCAGTTGATCTGGCCGGAAATTTCATGTCCGCAGATTTTGAGAATCTCTCTGCCAATTTTCGCTTTGACAGGAACCGGCTGGTATTAGATACGCTATATGGATCCGTTTTCGGCGGCTGTACTATCGATGGAAGTGGAGCGCTGGATTTCTCCGGCCCTGTCGAGCAATACCATCTGGATGCAGATATCAAGAACTTCAACCTCAATCAACTTGTTACCAAAGGCTTCGAATCGGATCTAACCGGCCATATCGAGATGTCAGGCGAATCGTTTCGTAAAGACAAGTTACTGCTTCACTTCGATACTGATTTGCACGAATCGTCGTTCGACGAGTACCCACTTCATGAGGCGTGCGGTGAGTTGACAGTTACCAGCGATTCGATCTGTTTTGCCGATTCCTTTCGCATCAACTACTTTGAGAATGTCTTCTACGTGAGCGGCCGGATTGATTACTCAGACGATATCGATCTGGCGGTCGCTGCCGACCTTCATAACCTCGACAGGTACAAAGGAAAGCTATTCATCGACCAGCCGGGCGGTCGGGGACATGCTGACGCTACGATATCAGGTAAGACCCGCGATCCCGATTTGCGCGGTCTGTTTGTCTCTGACTCGGTATGGGTGTACGGCCTGTACACCGGTAACTTCGCTGCTTCTATCGAAATGAAAAGATTCCTGACCGGAAAGAAGGGAACCGTCGAGGTTTCGTATAAAGACGGCGCGGCCTGGAATCTGCCCTACGATTCCGGATACACATTTCTATCGGTTGACTCAAACCTGGTGCAGGTCGACACGTTCAGCATGTGCAATCAGTACGGGGAGTATAGCGGTAGAGGCCTTCTTGACTACGGGGTGAATCCAATGCACATGACTGTCGATTCACTGTCGCTTGCAGTATTCGATCGGGTCTTCTATAATCGTTCTGATATCAAGTTTGATATTGACTCATCAGGTTTCAACTTTCTGCAGGCAGCTATCGGCTCCAATGGCGCCGGGTTGTCGGTTACGGGTCGAGTCGACTACGATGAATCAATGGGCCTGACGCTATTGATTGACCACATTCCGATTGGACCATGGGTAGACTTGTTGGACACGTCGCTGCAGATTGACGGCTACATGTCGTGCCAGGCATCTGTGGAGGGGACCTTCCTTCAGCCGCACTTCAACCTTGGCGGTTCGATTGATTCACTGACCTACCGAGACCTACTGCTTGGCGCAGTCGTGGGCGGGTTACGGTATGAAAACCGCTTGCTAACGCTGGACAGCTTCCTGATTCATTCTGATGAGGGTGAGTACCGTAGTTCCGGTTCGTTTCATGCCGACCTGGCCTTTAGTTCCAGTGTGGAGGAACGCTTCCCCGATCAGCCTCTCGAAATAGGCATTTCCGCCACCGACCGCAGATTCGACCTCGTCAGTTTGATCATGCCTTCGGTTGAGCAGCTTGATGGAGATTTCTTCGTGGATATTACCCTTTCCGGCACTCCGCATGCTCCGCATCTTGCCGGGGAAGCTTACATCAAGAACGCCCGCTTGAAGTATTTTGATCTCGAACAGCCGATCTTTGCTGACTCCGCTGGAGTTACAATGAGGGACAACAAGATCATCATTGATCACATTGATCTCTACACGACCGATAGAAAGCGGAAAGGCAGGAAGGGAAATGCCTACCTGGAGGGTGAAATCACTGTCAAGTCGCTGGACAATTTCTACTATGACCTTGACATTACTTTGCCCAAGGAATTCCCATTTGCATACGAACTGGACGACATCCAGGGGGTAGTGGAGGGAGATTTGCATGTCGAGGGAGATACGCCGCCCCTGGTCACAGGCGACCTGACGATCATATCCATGAAATATCTGGTCAATTTTGCCTCTGAGGAAGAAGGCTCACCGATCATGAATGCCATGACTTCGGAAAACGCATGGGATCTAAACATCAACATCGACATCCTGGCCAACTACTGGATCAGGAACGACGACATCGATGCCGAGTTTGCCGGCCAGGTTAACCTGATTCGGGAAAAGGGTGTCTATCGGTTTATCGGTGAGATGGAGATACTGCGGGGCCGCGGTTTTCTCTTTGATAAGACGTTTCATCTGGAACCCGGCAGTCGCGTCATCTTCGAGGGCAACCCAACGATCAATCCCCGTCTGGACATAACCGGATACACCAGGATTGCCGGTATGAGGCGAGCCGTTGATGAGGAATTGGAAACGACAGAATCCATAGAATTGGGAATCCATGTGACGGGAACACTGGAAGTGCCCGAAATCAACCCCGCTGAAGGTTCAGAGTTTAGCCGGGAGGACATCTTACCGTTGATTGTGGCCAATTACTACAGCTCCGAGACGGTATCCTCCTCCGGTCAGGTTGGACAGCGCCTTTCCGGTCTGATTTCATCGCAGGTTTCCCAGATAGGCTCCAGACAACTGGGACAATTAGGTGTGGAAACGTTTGAGATAGACCCCCTCTATGGTAAGGAGTACGATCCATTGAGAGTAAGGGTCACAGTCGGTTTCTACGCCACTCCTAACCTCTACGTTTACGGTCGCTCTACCCTGTCTGGTCAGACCAGGCAGGAAGTCGGGTTTGAACATCGCTTCAGCAAGGCTTTTCTGTTGGAAGGCTTGCGGGACGAAGAAGAGCTGTATCACCTGGCTCTCAAACTTCACTGGGAGTTTTGATGAACCGACTTGCGGCCGCTTTAGCTACCTGCCTTGTGATTGCCTGTCTGCCTTCGGTAGTGCATGGGATGGACCGCACTGTTTTGCGGTGGATCCGATCCAAACCTCCAATTGATTCCATTGTCATCTCCGGAAACAGCTTCTTCAAGGCGTCCGACATAAGAAAACGGATGTACTCGCACGAGCGCACATCATGGAGGACGATCAAAGGAGATCGTCGGGCGCGGATTCAACGCGAATCCTACGGACGAGATACGCTGGAAATCAAGTACCTGTACCTGACCAACGGCTTCCTTGGAATCCAGGTCAAGGAGCATTTCGAAATCCTTGGAGAAGATTCCTGTGCGCTCATACGCGTTACCGTAGAGGAGGGACGGCAGTTCTTCTATGGACAAAGAAAGATCACCAGCTCATTTGAAAACCGGCTGGCGTTTGACCTCGGAAAGATTGCCGCCAGACGGAAAGAAGGCGAACCGATCAATCTCTTTGATCTCCACGACGCAGTCTTTGACATGAAGACAGTCCTGGCCAACGAGGGGTACCCATATGCGACTGTTACCTTCAATCTAGATACTAACCAAGCCGTACGAGAAACCGATGTGACTTTCAAAGTCGTCACCGATTCACTGGTGCGGTTCGGTGACGTTCGTATCGACGGTATCCGCCGGTATCCCGAGCGGGTTGCCCAACGTGAGCTGAGAATAAAACCGGGTGCAATCTACCGGCGGAACGACATAATTAATTCGCACCAACGTCTGGTTGAATCCGGGTATTTCAGTACCCTTCAGCTAAGACGCGCCGACACGCTGTCCAACCGCTTGAGACCCGATTTCCTGCTGAGAGTACGCGAAAAGAAACCGACCTACCTTACCGTCAAAACCGGTGTCGGACAGTCGGAGGTACGGGACCTCACGTGGGACTTCTCGACCGGCTTTGGCAAACGCAACTTCCTTGGTTCCCGCCACTACAGCCTGTTTGCCCAATTGCAGTTCGGCCTCGGGCATGATACACGACTGTTGAATCACAATTACCGGCTCCGCTTTACCGAACCCTGGTTCCTGGGAATACGCATGCCTCTTTCATTGACAGCTAAGTATGAACCCGGCGTTAAGCACCCGGTGCAGAATTATCGGATAGAAACCTGGTCTGCCACAATGTCGACAAATAAAAATATTGGGCGCGAGATTAAAACAGACCTTGGTTTTGAATACGAGAAGGTCAATATCTATGGTATACCTGAGGATCAGGTAGACCTGTCGGAAGATTTGAAGAAAAAGAACTCCTACAGACGCAAACTATACACAACATTCCGGCGCGACAGCCGCGATGATATCTTTATCCCTTGTAAAGGCTCGGTGATTGATCTTTCGGTTGAATATTTTGGAGGTTTCCTGGGGGGTGATGACAGCTTCTACAGATGGCAGGCGACTTGGTCCAGTTACCAGGTAGTCTGGCCGGGCTGGATTTCCGCCACACGGATCAGAGTGGGACATGCCAAGGCGTTTGGTGAATCGGAGGACGTCCCTGTGGACGACCGCTTTTACCTCGGCGGCGCCAATACAGTAAGAGGATTCAAGGAAAACACCCTCGGGCCGACCCGAGACGACGGCACTCCCCGGGGAGCCAATATAACATTTGTTTTCAACCAGGAGTTTCGCTGGCGGACGCTCCAGATATTCCGTCCTATCCCCGTCCTCAGTGGCTTGTTCCGGTCACTTCCTTTGTGGCAATCTGTGTTCCTCGATGTCGGAAACGGGTTCACCCACACCAGCGAATTTAAGTTTAACTCCCTTGCCTACTGTTATGGCACCGGCGTGCAAATTGTGTCTCCCGCCGGACCTATACGTGTCGACTATGCCCGCCGGATAAAGACCGATAAAATCGATTTTGCCGACCGTTGGCATTTTACTATACTGTATGCTTTCTAATGGTTCTACCGCCAATGAACGTGCTGTGCTGCTTTGCATCTGCGTGTAGTTAAACGCTACCAGTTGACAGGAAGAGGAGATATGAACCCAATTTATCTTGACCACAACGCCACCACACCGGTCGATCCGTCTGTTGTGGAAGCGATGCTGCCCTATTTCAATGGCGCTTTCGGAAACGCCAGCTCAGCCCACCAATTCGGCCGGGACGCAAAGGTAGCTATTGAGAACGCTCGTGAACAGATAGCAGCCTTTATCAACTGTGAACCGTCCGAGCTGTACTTCACCTCCGGCGGCACGGAGTCCGACAATATCGCTGTCTTAGGTACAGCCTATCAACTCCGTGCAAGAAGAAACCACCTCGTGGCCGGAGCGACCGAGCACCACGCCATAATGGAACCTGCCGAGCATCTCCATCACAAAGAGGGCTTTGACCTTGATCTTTTGCCGGTCGACCGTGAGGGCTTCGCCCAGCTTGACCAATTAGAGCAACTGGTTACCGAAAAGACAGCGCTCGTCTCGGTCATGCAGGCCAACAATGAAACCGGTACAGTACAGGATATTGCCCCGCTGGCTAAGATCACCCATGAAAGGGGCGCCCTGTTTCACACTGATGCGGTGCAGGCTGTCGGCAAAATACCTGTTGATGTAAGAAAGCTGGGGGTCGATCTGCTCTCGTTAACAGGTCACAAGATCTATGGACCAAAAGGCGTTGGTGCACTCATCGTGCGACAAGGCGTCAAGATCGCTCCTCTGTTTTATGGCGGATCGCATGAAAAGAAACGTCGCCCCGGGACTGAAAATGTCGCCGGGATAGTTGGACTGGCCAAAACACTTGAGATTGCCACCCAGAGACGCGAGGAAGATTTCAGACGTCTTAATGAACTTGCAAACTACTTCATGGACACCATTACAGCTATGATTCCAGATGTTTATCTTAATGGCCCGCGCACCAACAGGGTACCGCCGACCGTGAATCTTTCATTCAAGGGTGTTGAGGGAGAGTCGGTTGTCATCGCGCTCGATCTGGAGCAGGTGGCTGTCTCGTCCGGTTCGGCTTGTACATCCGGCGCGACGGAGCCGTCGCATGTCCTGATAGCTATGGGGATTCCTGCCGAACTTGCCTTGGGGGCAATTCGTTTTTCCTTAGGACGTTCCACCACCAAGGAGCAACTCGACTATGTGCTGGAAAAACTACCGCCGATAATCGAGCGGTTGCGAGCCTTGTCACCAAAATACGGCAAGTCCATGTGAATGGAATGGTAGGTCGGGTTCCGACTCCGCTGAAGGCGGAAGGGAAGAAACCCGACAACATCATCTAACGAGTTGTATGATGGGTGAAAAAGTACTGGTAGCACTATCCGGTGGCGTTGATTCCTCCGTGGCTGCCCTGCTGTTAAAGGAGCAGGGGTATGACGTCGTCGGCGCACACATGAAGCTGTGGGACTATGTCGACGCTACCACAGACTGCCAGGGAATATGTGACACCATTGAGGTACCGTTCCATTTATTGGACCTCTCTGCACGGTTCGAAGAAAAAGTGATCGACAACTTCGTCTCAGAGTACAGTGCCGGTCGCACACCCAATCCCTGCGTCAGGTGCAATTCCGAGTTCAGATGGCCGGCCTTTCTGGACAAAGCAGTTGAGATCGGTTGTGACTACATTGCCACCGGCCATTATGCCTCTATCGAACGTGGACAGAATCAGCGCTGGTATGTCCGCAAGGGACAGGACCTCACTCGTGATCAGTCTTACGTCCTGTGGGGTTTGTCACAGGAGGAGCTATCAAAAACGCTGATGCCGCTCGGCTGTCTACACAAGTCAGAGGTGCGCGAGATTGCACGCAGCCACAACCTACGCACGGCGGACAAGAAGGAGTCACGTGAGATCTGTTTTGTGGCGGATGATGATCACAAACGCTTTCTCATGGAATATGAGAAGAGACGAGGGCGTACTTATGATCCTGGCGACATCGTGCTTGAGGACGGCACGGTTGTTGGCCGACATGACGGTGCCGCTTTCTACACGGTCGGCCAGCGTCGCGGTCTGGGCGTATCGCATCCGACACCCCTGTATGTCTTACGAATCGACACTGACAACAACCGCGTGATTGTTGGGCAGAATGATGCCTTGTTCAAATCCGAGTTGATTGCTAACGGTATAAACTGGTTAGCAATGGAGCCGACCGACAAGTCTTTCGAGGCGGACGTCAAGATACGCTACCTGCACACACCTGCACTAGCAACTGTGACTCCCTTGACCGACACGCAAGTTCGGGTTATCTTCAAAGAAAAGCAACGCGCCATCACCCCCGGCCAGTCGGTGGTGTTTTACGATGGGGAAATTCTGCTGGGGGGCGGCATTATTTCGTAGGTCGTAGGGGTTCAATATATTGAACCCGTACAACCCGCGTAGGGGGCGGCCTTGTGTCGCCCCTTGAGAAGGCGGGAGACAAGCCCCCACCCTACGCGAAAAATGAAGTGCTGTCATGTGACCCTGCATGACAGCTTATAAAGATGGAGGTGTCAGGCAGTGTCGCCCGACACCACTGAAAGCATAAGGGAACTATGGAAAACAGCGAACAAAAAACCTGCCAGGTTACAATGCACGACGGCAAACCGTGCGGCAGGCCTATCAAGGACGGCAACAAGTGTATCTGCCATTCGGAAAAGGAAAGTAAAGTAATAAGGCTGTTTCAGCAGGAACTTGACAAGATATTTGCGGATGCAAGCAGCATGTATTACGATCTGACAGGTTTCGTTTTCCCCAAAGAGGGCTATAAACTCCCAAAGGAATACAACAAAGAAACCTACTTTAGGGGGGCGAAGTTTTGGGGAGAAGCAGACTTTGACAGTGCCACGTTTTCGGGAGGAGCAGACTTTGTCGGAGCCACGTTTTCGGGAGAGGCAGACTTTTATAAGGCCAAGTTTTCGGGATATGCATTATTTAGCAGGGCCAAGTTTTCGGGATATGCATTATTTAGCAGGGCCACGTTTTCGGGAGAAGCAGGCTTTGTCGGGGCCACGTTTTCAAGAATCACTTGGTTCTATTCAACCCGGTTCGAGAAGCACGCCGATTTATCATATTGTAAGGTAGGCAAGGACGCTGTTGTCACATTTGATGGACAAGAACTTCAAAAGAAGAACAAAGACATGTTTTCGGCCCGGGCTTACTTTATGTCATGTACTTTCGCCGAACCGAAGAACGTCAAGTTCCGCAAGGTGTCGCTCGGGAAATGCGCCTTCCTTGAAACTGATCTGAGTGGCGTGCAGTTCGTAGGTGCCACATGGGCAAAGAAGCCAAAGTTCTTCCGCTGGTTTCCCAGAAATGCTGTTTATGATGAGCTAGCCCAGAATCCAGAGCACAAGCTCATAGAGCAACTCTATCGCCGTCTACAAATCAACTACGTGAACAACTACCGCTACTCCGAGGCCGGTGACTTCTACATCGGTGAGCAGGAGATGATGCGCAAGGCGAAGGGAAGTGGCTGGAAGGTTTGGCGGCGGATTGTCTGCACCAATTTTATTTACAAATGGATCTCCTATTACGGTCAGAGCTTCCTGCTGCCGCTTTTCTGGATGCTGGCTGTCTTGTTTTTGTTTCCGATTTACCTTATTTATGATGGAATCATCAAAAGCGGCTATTGGAATGCCTTCTGGAAAAACCTGTCCTTCGTCACCTTCAATCGTGCCGACATAAGTAAGTACGTCACTGAGCCCTATCAGCAGGGCATCGTTACAATAGAGGGCTTACTGCTGGTTGTGCTGGTTACCTTTTTCATCCTGGCGCTGCGGCGGAAGTATAAGCGGAAGACGTTTTGATGGCCCATACCATTGTCATTCCCGCGAAAGGTCCTGTTGAAAAACATAGAAAGCGTCATCTCTGAAAGCGCGCCCTGTCAAGAGCGTTTTTCTCTATCTACGGCTCTGTTTTTCAGGCACTTCAGTCACAGGCCGGTTTCGCCGGAGTCATCTCTTTGTCCGCCTGGGGCGGACTCGCAATGACGAGAATGGGACTTTTTCAACAGGCCCTTAGTTTGAGGATACCACCCCGGTTACAGGCGATGATCTTAGCTTTTTGGCACTGCTTGTATGCCGCTCATGAGTAAGGAGGTAAATAATGAAACCAGAAGATTTGATTACCTATTGTGGACTCTATGGCGGGGCTTGTGCAAGATGGTGTGAGTACACCGCTTTTAGGGAACTGGCGACTACTTTAGCAGAGTGGCTGGATGTACAGGGCTACCAGTACTGGATGCCGACAGAGGTTAAGGAGTTTGACTATACTGAGTTCAGAAAAGCATTAGGCTTTTTCAGTAAGAAAGACACCTGGCTCGTCTGCACGAAATGTTGTAAAGGTGGGGATGCATGGCCGGATTGTCCGATTCGAGAGTGTTGTAAAGAGAGGGGAATTGATTTATGCTTTGAGTGCAGCGAATTCCCTTGCGATAAAGTCAAAGAGCATACAGAAATAGTCGAGAGAGCAAGGGAATACAAAAAACTCGGCAAAGATGAGTGGCTGCGACAGCAGGTTGAAAAAACCGGGCAGGGATTTGAGCTTCACGCAAAGAAGTACTATCAAATCTGGGCAAGGGAACATCCGCCCGACTGAAACCGGGAGAGAGAATAGGTACAGGCAGGCTTTCCGTGAGAGATGTCAACGAGTCAGGTTCTGGTATGGTGAGGTCTTTGGCAGGACTGTCCAAGGTGGCAGAACTGCTGGCTAGTTTTGACAAGCCCTGGTTCGTGGCCGGTGGTTGGGCAGTTGATCTCTTTCTGGGATGCGTAACACGAGATCACAAAGATACTGAAATCGCAATTCTCAGGCGCGACCAACTTACGCTCCAGAGTTACTTGAAGGGGTGGGAGTTCAATAAGGTAATCCCCGCCACTAATGTGGGAATTGAACCATGGGACAGGGGAGAATGGTTGGAGCTACCCGTACATGAGATCCACGCCCAAAGAGCGGACAGCGACCTCTCGGAGCTGGAAATTCTCCTGAATGAGTCCTCAGGGGAAAAGTGGAGGTTCCGAAGGAATCTTGAGATCGTCCGGCCCCTAGCGCTGTTTGGGTTGCATTCAAAAATGGGGATACCGTTCCTGGGTCCTGAGATTGTGCTGCTGTTTAAGGCGAAGAATCCCACAACCGATGACGAAGCGGACTTCAACAATCTGCGCCATGTGCTCGACCGAGAACGTCAGGGCTGGCTGAGGCAAGCCATTGAAGCCTGCTATCCCGGACACGCTTGGCTTGCGTACCTTCGGTAGCCTAATGAAGCCTTTATGAAGCATGTTACATTGGCAGCGACAAACACAAGCGTGAAGGAAGGTCCAGAGGCCCGGAAGTCTCAATGCGACAAGGGACTGACGCTTATTACAACTCTGTTTCTGAAAAATGGCTGCCCCCTGGGTCGGATGATCTGCTATCGTAGCATAAAAACCACTTGATAACTCCATACGTTCGTTTTACATTCCCCCGTAATGCGACCGGGTTCTGGGCGTTTGTTCAGCAACTCAAGTTTGCCTTGTCTTTGCAGACTGAGTCGATGAGGTTTCTATTGCATCTTTGTGATGTGCTGCGGACTCTAGGCTGACGCCTCCGCGTGAGCGAATGCTGACAGGAAAGGAAAAACATAAATAACATTATGTGGAGGAGCGACGTAATATGAGAAACCACAAATGGCAGATTGCGCTGGTCCTGGCGTTGTTTGTGGGCTGCATGGTCATTAGTTCCTGCAGCTCTCAGGGCACTTCAAAGGTGCCGGAGCTGATCCCAAGAGAGGTCATTTTCGGTAATCCGGAGAAGGCCAGTCCCAGACTGTCACCGGACGGAACAATGATGTCGTACCGCGCCCCGGTTGACAATGTCATGAATATCTGGGTCGGTACAATCGGTAAGGATGATGTCCGGGTTGTGACCAAGGATACCCTGCGCGGGATCAGGGTGTATTTCTGGGCCGCCGATAACAAGCATATCATGTATCTCCAGGACAAGGGCGGCGATGAGAACTGGCGGCTATATGCGGTCAATCTGGAAACTGATGAAATCCGCGACCTGACACCTTTTGACAGTGTCCAAGTGCGGATTGTCGACCGCAACAAGCACTTCCCAAACGAACTGCTGATCGGTATGAACAAAGACAATCCGCAGCTTCACGACGTCTATCATCTTGACCTTACTACCGGGAAGTTAGAGAAAGTAGCTGAGAATCCCGGCAATGTGGCCGGATGGCTGACGGACGCCAATTTCAAGGTTTGCGGCGCTTTGATGTCCAATGCCGAGGGTGGGTTCGACTTCATGATCAGGAAGACCGAGAAGGCCAAATGGGTGAAGCTTGTAAGTTGGAGTTCACAGGATATACTGAACAGTGGCCCGATCAGTTTCACAAAGGACGGCAAAGCAGTCCACATGCTGGATTCCCGCGACGCCAACGCCGGCCGTCTGGTCAAGTTGGACATAGCAACCGGAAAGATTGAGGTCATTGCCGGAGACCCGCAGTATGATGTCAGCAATATTATGATCCACCCCGACAGCTACGAGGTTCAGGCAGTCACCTTTACAAAGGATCGCGACAAATGGGTTGTCCTGGATGAGTCGATTAAGGAGGATATTGAGGTCATCAAACAGCTCCATCGCGGTGACTTTTTCATAAGCAGCCGCGACGACCCCGACGACACCTGGCTGGTCGGCTTCACAGCCGACAACGGGCCGGTGCCCTATTATTCTTACGATCGGGCAACCAGAAAAGCGACATTCCTTTTTGACCACCGACCGGATTTGAATGAGTACACCTTGGCCCAAGTGGAGCCGATTTCCTTTACATCGCGCGACAGCCTGACTATTCATGGGTACATCACCTTTCCTCCCGGCAAAGAGAGAAAGAATCTGCCGATGGTGTTGAATGTGCACGGCGGTCCTTGGTATCGCGATACGTGGGGTTACAATCCTGAGGCTCAATGGCTGGCCAACCGTGGGTATATCTGTCTGCAGGTCAATTTCCGCGGTTCCACCGGCTATGGAAAGGACTTTGCAAATGCCGGCGACAGGGAGTGGGGCGGCAAGATGCATAATGATCTGGTAGATGCCGTACACTGGGCGGTTGAGAAAGGGTATGCTGATTCCGAAAAGATCGCCATCTATGGCGGGTCATACGGAGGTTATGCGGCTCTGGTAGGAGCAACGTTTACACCCGATCTCTTTGCCTGTGCTATCGATCTCTGCGGCCCCAGCAGCATCATTACGCTGATGGAGTCTATTCCCCCGTACTGGACAACGATGATGGAAATGTTTTACGCTAAGGTGGGCAACCCCAAAACAGAGGAAGAATTCCTCAAGTCACGCTCGCCGCTGTACAGAGTTGACAGTATCAGGATACCGATGATGGTTGTCCAGGGAGCCAATGACCCACGGGTTAAACAGGCGGAGGCGGATAGAGTTGTAGAGGCCATGAAGGCCAAAGGGCTCGATTATGAGTACCTGCTGTTTCCCGACGAAGGACACGGGCTGGCCAGACCGGAAAACCGTCTTAAGTTCTATGCGGCGGCGGAGAAGTTCCTGGCCAAGAATTTGGGTGGCCGATTCGAGGAAACTCCGGTGGAGAAAACAGATTAATTTATCTGACTGCGCCTGAAGAAACGGATTAGCCGGTCTTTGACGTCGGGTTTGTATACCCGAGTGGGGAGACCGGCTTTCTCTTTTTTATTCTGACCGAGTTCTCCTTGAAGCTCTCCTGTGGTAGTACAAAAACCGCTTGAAAAGCCTACACGTTCGTCTTACCTTTTGCCTTGAGATTAACGAAGTTACAATTGGAAACAGCTGTGTACGGAACGTAGGGGAGACCCCTCTCCTGCTGGCTTGGAGGTAAAGAAGGATGCATTTTGATCTGTTGAACAAGAAGGACACAAAGGCAATCGACGCGCTGATCAACGCCTATGGGGGAGCCAGGGCTATCAATGACAAAGTCGTTGCCATGAGAGACTACGATACCAGAAAGAAAATCGCCAGCGGTAAGGGGTTCGGTCGCACACTTGAGGAGGCGGAAGGATACGTAAAGGGCTTTGCGAAGGTCGAGGACTTCGTATCCAAGGAGGGTATCAAGGTAACAAAGAAAGGCGTCTGCACCACTCAGGTCTCCGGTTTCCAGGGGGCAAGTGTGACTCTCGATTGCATACGCCGAATTGCCGAGAACCCCGAGATCCTCTTCCCCACTGAAATGATTTCAGTGGTTGCGCTCACTGAGGACTATGTATATAGCGGCGATCTACTGGCGACCCTCGCTATGGCGGAGAACATCCTTGGGGCCAGCAAGTTCTGCTCAACGAATCTTGTTACCACTGCCTGGCCGGAGGAACGATTCGCCAAAGTTGAAAAGACTACTGGAGAGAAATTTGATCGGCGCGATCTCGGTGGTGGGCTGAGCCAGTTGATACTTAAGAACATGGGCACTCCTTTTGGAAATCTCGGCGGCGTTGAAGTCGGCGATAGCAACCACCTGATCTACCTCGACGGCGTAACGCGAGCAGCGCTTGAGACCGGGGCCAATTTCTTCCTTAACCCGAGTTGGTCTACGATCGTGGCCGCATGCTATTATGGTAGGGAGATTCCAGCCATAAGCTTCAAAATATCGATGCTCCTATCGGCACAGAACGCAATCCAGTTCCGGATGTTGATGAATATCTTCAAAGAATATCTGCGCGATGACGGCACAATGCCCATCTATGAGATTAACATTGGCAACGCGGCTAGCCCTGAGACCTTTATGCAGTGTGCCAGAGATCTCAAGGAATCGGGTATCCAGGGAGTTTCGCTGGCTGCGCACATACGGATCAATCCCGATCTTGGAATAGAGGGCTTCAACTGGACCGAAAACGCGCACAAGGTGCTTGATGGCGGCTTCGATATAACCATCAAATATGAAAGCGATGGGACATCGCGCCCCTACGACACAATGGAGACGTATTTCCTGCCCGATCAGGAGCGGAAAGAAAAATCGGAACTCATCGGTGATGTGATCTACCATAAGTGCATCCGCTGCGACAAGGATGCCAAGGAGATCATGCGTCGAGGCCATGAGGTCAGATTTGCCAAGATTGCCCACAAGGGTTAGGAAAAGACTGTGAACAACCGGATAAAGCAGTGGGACGGCACGGTGTACCCGGAGATGATCCGGGGTTTACCGGAAATTGATATCCAGGTGAAAGGAATCCGGGGTTGGTTGCTTTCGAGTGCTGATAAGCAGGTGGTGTTCTTTGATATCCAGCCGGTTGGAGTAATTCCTCCGCATTCGCACTGTGCCCAATGGGGGATAATGCTCGAAGGGGAGATGTCGTTGACCATAGACGAAGAAACAAAGACCTATCGAAAGGGAGACCGGTATTATATCCCTGAAGGTGTTGTGCATTCGGCTAACTTTATCTCTCGGGTTAATGTCATAGATATCTTTGATGCCCCCGATCGTTATAAAACGAAGTAGTCCATGTAGGGCAGAATCCATAGTGGTTCTACCTATCAAGCGATGGCAGAAGTACAATGTCTTCAACCCTACTATCTAACTATTGAAGACTATCATAAAGGAGAATCAAATCATGCGCTTACTGTTGGTTGGTTTTGGAACTGTTGGCCAGGGGCTGGCCGAGCTATTGATTGAAAAGGAGAAACTGCTCCTCGACGAACATGGGTTGAAAACCCAGGTCGTTGGCATTTCGGACATGCTCAAAGGGAGCGTGTACAACGCTGGCGGTATAGACCTGCGCAAGGCTCTGGATCTGGCAAAGTCCGGCGGCAAAATCTCTGAGTTGCCGGACAAATACGAAGGTGATGCCCCCGGCATGATTAAGGTGGCCGAAGCTGACATGATGGTGGAAGCAACCTACACCGACATCAAGACTGCCGAGCCGGCCACATCGCACATCCGCGCCGCCCTTGAGAAAGGGATGCACGTCACTACGACTAACAAGGGTCCGACGGCGCTGTATTTTCATAAGTTGGCCAAACTTGCCAAAGATAAGGGTGTGAAATTTCTTTATGAAGGAACCGTGATGAGCGGCACGCCTCTTCTAAACCTGATCAGGGAGACTCTCGCCGGCAGCCGGATTTCCGAGATGAAGGGGATTCTCAACGGGACGACAAACTATATTCTCAGTCAAATGGAAGAGGGGCATGCCTACGAGGATGTTCTTAAGAAGGCACAGGAACTCGGTTATGCGGAAGCTGTCCCGGACGCCGATGTCCTGGGCTGGGATGCTCTGGCAAAGGTTACTATACTGGCCAATGCCGTCTTCGGTGCGACCTGCAAGCCTGATGATTTCCCGTGCAAGGGGATTACAGATATTACCGTTGACGCCATTGCCGATGCGAAATCGCACGGTAAACGTTTCAAATTGATCGGCAAGGTCTGGCGCGAAGGCAACCAAGTCAAAGGAAGTGTGGCGCCTGAGGAAGTTGACATGACCCATCCGTTAGCCGGAATCATGGGGGCCACTAACGCCGTCACAATCTCGACGGACACTCTTGGCGACGTAACAATCGTCGGGCCGGGCGCTGGTCGAACCGAGACCGGATACAGCGCCCTTGTAGATATCATCCATGCGGGAGGTAAATGATGAAGATGCTGCTTGACGGTCAGTGGGTTGACCGTGATGAAAAAATCGATGTGCTTGACCCTTTTGATAATTCAGTTATTGATACGGTTCCGAATGGGACAATACAGGATGTTGAGGTCGCTCTTAAGGCGGCCGTTGAAGGCTTTGAGATTACCAGGAGAATGACTGTCTATGATAGGGCGCAAGTCCTGTATAAGGCGGCGAACATTATATCTGACAAGCTTGAGGATTTCGCTACTGTGATCGCCAGGGAGGGATCAAAGACAATCAACGAGGCCAGAAAAGAGGTGTCACGCTGCGTCAACACGCTTACCTGTTCGGCTGAAGAAGCCAAACGCATCTTAGGTGAGACGATTCCGTTTGATTCTTTTCCCGGCGGTGAAAAACGGCGCGGTTTTTACTATCGTTTCCCAATAGGCGTGGTGCTGGCGATAACTCCTTTCAACGACCCGTTGAATCTTGTTGCTCACAAGTTGGGGCCGGCTATTGCCGCCGGCAACTCCGTCATTCTAAAACCGGCCACGGTTACACCTTTGTCTGCGATAAAGCTGGTGGAAGCATTGCTTGAGGCAGGCTTACCACCCAAGGCGATTCAAGTCATCACCGGTATCGGCTCGAAGATCGGCGACCCGCTGGTCTCCGATGAGAGAGTACGGATGGTCTCCTTCACCGGCGGCGTGGAAGCGGGCAAGCATATCGCCTCGGTTGCAGGAATCAAAAAGATCGGTATGGAGCTTGGCTCCAACTCACCGGTGATTGTCTGGAAAGACTCTGATCTTAACCTGGCGGTGGAATCATGCGTCTCCGGCGCTTTCTGGGCGGCGGGGCAAAACTGTATTGGTGTACAACGACTGCTGATTCACCGTGACATTTATGATGAGTTTAAGACAAGGTTTGTGGAGTGTACGAAGCAGTACAAGATCGGCGATAAGCTTAAAGAAGAGACCAATATGGGGCCGATGATTACCAAATCAGAAGCCAAACGAGTGGAAGAGTGGGTCAATGAAGCAGTCAAGAAGGGTGCTACTGTCCTGTGTGGCGGAAAAAGAGAAGGCACTTTGTTTGAGCCGACGGTGTTGGAAAAGGTGCCTTCCAATGCTACGATTCACCACGAAGAGGTGTTCGGACCGACAGTGAATCTATACCCGGTTGATGATCTTGATGAAGCGATCAAAGAGGCGAATTCACTTCCCTATGGCCTTCTGGCTGCCATCTTTACCAGTAATGTCGATGTTGCCTTCAAAGCAGCGTATGAGCTTGACTGCGGCGGCGTGATAATTAACGACTCCACGGATTACCGGCTTGATTCGATGCCGTTCGGCGGCGTCAAGTACTCAGGTCTCGGTCGGGAGGGGCTGAAGTTCTCCCTGCAGGAGATGACAGAACCGAAAGTGGTCTGTTTTAATCTGCCGGGGATCTGATTAGCTGAGGCAGGCTGGAGACAAAAACACTTGCACGAGCGAGTAGTTGTGTACGTCCATTCGAATGGATACGCAACCATGTGATCCTAAAGGGAGGCGGTATGCCGTGGAATACCAGTACATTGTATTGGCAATGGTCACGCTGTTAACGTGTGTTTTTGTCAAGCCGTTAAAAGCCGACACGGATGCACGGGACACAACCGGCCTTGCGGCGGCTCTGGCAGAGATAACATCGGACAAACGAATAACGCTCTTTAATACCGATAGTTCTCGTGTAATTGGTCGATTGGTGTCAGTGGATTTTGAGCAATCTCTTCTGAGTATTCACGAACAGTATCGCTCAGACAGAGGGTACACGACCTACTCGTTTGCTCAGTTGAACAAGATTACATTCCGCAAGAAAGGGCATCTTAAACCGGGATGGATGCTTCTGGGGCTAGTTGCCGGTAGCGCTGCAGGCTATGCAATCGGGTATTCAGTGGATGACGACTTTTTACAACCAATTGTTATGGGCATGGGTGTGTGTATACTTGGAGCTGGAGGCTTTCTCGCAGGCACACTGATCCCTGTGATAACATCCTCTGAAATGGTGGAGTACAGGTTTAATGGCGGAGACGAATGACGACATAGTGTCGAGTAGCTCAAAAGCCCCGGGCTTTTGACATTTCACTGCTGGGCTTGTAACCTACTCTGGTATTTCGCCACCGATATTCTTACAAAGTTCATCAATCGCTTTTCGTATCTGAGGGGGTGGCTCAAGACGATTGGGCGGCAGTAATTCAAGCATCTTCTGTTTAATATACTTACACTCTGAGTCGCTGCCACTCTCCATTTCGTCGTGCGCTAAAAGGACAAATCCCCTATACAGATTAAAAGCCATCCATTTCGAGGGTTGCTCAAGCGGAACTGTTGGGTCTGCATAACAGCGATAAATATACCGCTCCAGCAAGTTTTTACGTAAAAGTTCTTTGTTAAGGGGTGGCGACGGCTGTGGAATCAACCGCTGAGACATTCCGTCATATCGCAGGTATGGTCGCAGCCATTCGGGCGCACTCATAAAGTACATCGGACGCTTCCACTGGTTGTTGGATATGATCTGAATTAGTAACTGGTCCTGGACCATCAGGTATCCGCCGCTTATAGTTGGTTTTACTTCGAGATACAGGGAGTCGGGCAGAACCATATCCTTTTGCAATTGGAATGTTTCGGGATTGCTCTGAACCGGTACAACAATCGTTGTATCTTTCCATGGTAATATGCGAAGCTGTGAAATCTCTTCTTGCGAAAGCCCTAAGGGAAACGTGCTGTCCCTTTTGATGACTTGATCGATAAACCACGGTGTGTTCATCAGGCCCAGATTACAGATCGTGATGTCGGGTCTCATCCCTTCCGCGGCCTGCAGATACCAAAGTGGGAAAGTATCATTGTCTCCGCTTGTAAATAGTATGGCATCAGCGGGAAGGGTATTGAATATGTTCATTGAGGTGTCATAAGTGAAGTAATTGTTTGATCCGTCTATACGGTTATAGTTTCGAACGATCTGGTGAGTGGGAGAGGCGATTATTAAAAGTCCCACAAGTCCTGTAGCCGGTAGACGGTATTTCTTTCTAAGATTCCATGTTATCTGAAGGATAGAGCCTGCGCCGTAGGTAATAAAGACGGAAAAGATCACAAAACATGGAAGATAATGGCGGTGCAACGATCGGAAGAAATTAGCTGGAATATTGAAATAGATAATTGTCGTAACGCTGGTTAGCAGAAAGAGAGCGATCAGTCCTCCAGCCAGCTTTCTGTTCCTTCGCCAGAGCAGCAACAATCCGAGTAAGCCGAGCGCTGCCGGCAGGACACCGAAAACACCCAGGCCGCCACTAGAGAATAGGAAATTAGCAATAAAAGCATTCACCCAATCCATTACCTGTTCATTGAAGAAGTCAGCTTTGCGGGAAAAGAAACTGACAAGGAAACCGCCGCCGAATTGTTTGAGAGACACGTAGTGCCAGAAGCGTGTTAGCGAATCAGGATTACTTATGTTAAGGTAGGGTTCTCTCGATGCCATCGGGATTAACAACAGGTGCAGCAATAGTCCCGCAATAAGGCCACAAATACCGCTTAACCAGGATTGTATTGACACTATCGTCTTCAGGCGCCTCAATAGAATCCAGAAGAACAACCCCGGGACTAGGAGGAAGTTCGTTCGATGAACGCTGAAATCAAGGCCGAAGAAAAAAGCGATCAAAAATAGCCATCGGAATGTTTCTACCTGATCAGCACGTTCCCACCAGCGTATCATCGCCCAGATAATCATTGCTGTGAATAGAGCTGTCAATACATACGGGGTGAACTTGATCGCATACAGCCATAGGGTCTCGCTGAAAGCCAGGTTCAAGCTGCCAAACGCCGCTCCAATCAGAACTGCAATAGATGATCCTTTATATGGCGCTATCATCCCTGCAAACTTTGTGCTTCGGATCAGATTCATGGCGATAAAGCAAACCAGGCCTGAGGTAATACCGGCCAGCACCCCTGCAAACAGATTAAGAGAGAATATGTCTGAAACGCCCAAAGGGAGTTTTGTAACGACCCATCCCAGCAAAGTCAACAGCAATGAACCGGGAGGGGCGGATATCCCGAGAATAACCGCCGCCAATGAATAGTCCGCATTACCCCACCAGGTGATTGTCCTGAAAGCCGTCTGCGAGTAGATCGCAACGGCAACAGCGATAACCATGAGGGAAGACAGCAGCTTGGCTCTGGACGCATGAACGCTGTCATAGGAATGTCGGATTGTGTTTTTTCTGTGTATTGAAGGGCTCATTGACTATCGTTTTGCTGTTTGGTCTCTTTGTGAATCTACCCAGAGGTCCTGGAAATTGTCAAGAAGCAAGTGACAAAACGAAAAAGTTGTTGACAAGAATGCGGGCGTGTAGTATTTTACTTGTAAGTCAGGGTGTAGGAAAGCTTTGGCTAAGTGTTTATTCAAGTCCCCACCATACCGTCAAGAAAAAAGCTAAGTTATAAACTCTAGCAAGGAGTGTAGAGATGAAACGCGGAACTTCATTATTGGCAATGGTTCTACTGCTCATCGTGATCCTCTGTGGTGAGTCATTTCCCATGGCCCATCCTCAAGGTTATCGAGACCCGGGTATGGGTGAGGATCATAACTGGGGTGGAGAACAGGAAGGCTCGGACTCCCCTGTTCTCAGGGCCGGACAACGCAACCCAGGCACTGTTGTGACCGGCTTTGTGCACCTGGATATTTTTATCAACAGCTTCTTCATGGAGTGGTTGTACGGTGATCTGCCTAGCGAACAGAAGGTGGACCCCACCATGTACTATATCATTCCATACGAACAGCAAGATATTGAGAATCCCGGTGCAACCGCGAACAACAAGGGTAATTAGCAATGAGAAACCAAGCTATTGACAGCAGGGAGTTCCGGTACGCGATGGACCATTATATGGCGTCCCTGGTCCAAAGGCGGGACTTCGCCGCGGCTGTCAAGTACTACGAAGACAATCACTGTGAGCTTGAAAGGGCTGGCAGTGCATTGGCGGGATCGGTCCTTCATCATGCAGCTATGGCCTACGCGGCCCTCTCTAACTACCCTGCAGCTCTGAAGACGGCACGGGTTGCCCAGAACGTTGTTGCCAAAGAGAGCGACAGCGTGCTTCTGGCGGAGATTTTCCTGACACTGGGCGGGATTCTGCGCGACATGGGTGAGATGAAGGAAGCGGAAAGGGCGTTTCGAGACTCCGAATCGATATTCCGGCGTAAGGACTGCCTCGAAGGCCGGAGCCGGGCACTTAACCTTCTGGCGGGGTTGCTCTACAAACAGGGCGACTACAAGAATTCTCTTTCCCTGATCATGGATGCCGTTGAGATTGCCCGCAAGCTGAACGACCGTAAAAAGCTGGCCTACATGATGGGTAACCTTGGCCGGATTTTCACGTTCATAGGCGATTTCAGCGAGGCTGAAAAGCGTTTGCAGTTTAACGTTAACCTCTCTACTGAGCTTCGCGACTGGAAAGAAGTCACCCGTGCGCGTATCGCGCTGGGATACGTTTATATTCAACAGGGTGAGTTTGGGAAAGCCGAACAGTCTCTTGAGAACACCTATCGTGAGGTCGTTACGAGGGACAACAAGAGAAACCAGGTGATCTGCCTGAGTTATCTTGGCGAACTCTATTATCGTTCCGGAAGGCTCCGAGAAGCCCTTGGGACGCTGGAAAAAGCGCTGGTACTGGCGGAAGAGATCAAGCCCAACGCGACATTAGCCGGTCGAGTGATACGCCATCTGGCAGAGGTGCATGTCCGGCTCAAGAACTACTCGACGGCTCAGCGCTTTGTTACCAGGGCAATGAGGGTTATGCGGAAAGCCTGCAACAAAGTAGAGATTGGAGCCTTGTGGAAGATCAAGGCTATTATTGCAGAAGTGAATGGGCATGCGGCAGAAGGACGGGAATGTTTTACTAAAGCCATTGACATTCTTACGGAATCCGGGGTGCGATTCGAGGAGGCGGAAGCTCTGATGGCGGCAGGAAGTCCCGGCCTTTTTGGCGACAGGCGGCGTTTAACTTATCTCTTCCGAGCCGAAGAGTTCTACCGGAATAGCGGCCTTTCAATAAAGCTTCAAGAGATTGAGCGAATCATCCATTCCATTGATTATCCTGTGGCTGCGTCAGCCGGAACTGGCCCTACCCGGCCCACTCCCTCTCCAGGAGTCATTGACTTTCTGACCAACTGTTTGGCGATCAAGCGGTTCATAGCGCAACTTGCAATAATTGGTCGCTCTGATCTACCTTTGCTGCTGACCGGCGAGACAGGTGTGGGCAAAGACCATATGGCGCGTTATTACCACTCTCTTGTTCGGCCGGGCGCTCCGTTTGTGTCTGTCAACTGTGCCTCGCTCCCTGACACTCTCCTTGAATCCGAGCTGTTCGGGTATCGCAAGGGAGCCTTCACGGGAGCTGACACCGACAAGAAGGGGCTTATTGTAGCCGCGACCGGCGGGGTCCTGTATCTCGATGAAATCGGTGATATGCCGCTGTCGCTTCAGGCCAAGCTCTTAGGCGTCCTCGAAACGCGGCGAGTGATACCTCTCGGCTCAACAGAAGAGATTCAGCTTGACATCAAGCTGGTAGTAGCCACGAACAAGTACCTTGAGGAGATGGTAGAGCAGGGGACATTTCGACGTGATCTGTACTACCGCCTTAGCGGTTTCACTTTCCACATACCGGCGCTGCGCGACCGAAAAGGGGATATCCCTGTGCTGTTGCATCATTTCATGGAGCGCAGCCACCTCCTGAACAACAATACTGATATACCATCCGAGCTGGTTCATCTGTTCGTGGAGTATGACTGGCCGGGCAACACCAGGGAGCTGCGCAACAAGGTGAAACGACTCGAGGTGATGGCTGAGCTTGTTGCCGAAGGCGACCTGGTGGAGTTGTCTCGTTCCATGTTCACCAGGGAGAGGCCGCAGATTGAAGGATCGCTGTTTGATCGCCTTGAGCAGCTTGAGCGCAGGATGATTGTTGAGGCCCTTTTGGTGTCCAGAGGCAACAAGTCCCAGGCTGCCCGGCTACTCAAGATCCATGAGGCAACGGTTCGCACAAAAGTCAAACGGTACGGAATCGATGTCAGCGTCGAAGGAGGCATGGTTCACTGACTGATTGAATAATGAATGATATGACAGGGTTGCGGATGTCAGCCCGCGCCTTGTGCCTCGTGACGGAATACGATTTGTCAAGAGTGTTCAGTTGTAGCGGTAAGCGCCTGTCTGTCGGGCGCTTACCGTTTCCGTTTATTGATCCTGCTCGTACAAATGTACGAATCTCCAAGGAAAGCAAAGTTAACGGAGCTTCGCGCGTCCTTGTAACTTGCTCTCTGACAATAAGGTAGCGCCCCTTAAAAGTACCCGTTTAGGAAACGGCATCACTGTTGCTATATATTCCTATGTCATTTTTACTCTTGTGCGCCGCTGTTGGTGCGTAGTTTAATTTTTCTCTCTTTGGCGGACAGCCACCCGTGTTCGAGGGGAGTACGGGTGGCATCCTTTTTTTGAATCGGTTCGCTGCGAAGGTGCCCGGCTGTGTGGGTGATACAATTCGTAGAAGCGCAGAATTTACCTATCATGTCATTTGCTTTCATCGAGAGATCGGTTATCTTTCACGCATGAGCGCAGATACACCATGACCTTGTCGAAACCGAAGGATTGACAATCGCCTGTAAAGCACTGGAGGACTGATAGTGTTAGACCGTATTACGTGTGGAATCAAGTGGTATCATGTTGTGGGGCTCGTTCTTGGGTTGACCGCCATAGCGGTTGTGGTGTTGTGGCTCACTCGGCGAGACAGCCAACCAGGAAAACTCCCCATAAACGATGACGGGGATATTATATAGTTAGTCTGCAGTTCGACAGTCCTATGCTCCAGTCGATGGTCGTATGCGTTCCCTTGAAGGCAAAGTCGTAGTCATCACCGGCGTCTCGCGCGGTATCGGCGCGGCGACGGCGCGCTTATTCACCAAAGAGAAGGTTAAACTCGTTTTATCTGGAACGCCACTGTCGGTGTAGGCAAGGAGCTATACGTAGGGTCCCCCCCTGCGCGAATGAATTTTGTATTAGTACAACCAAAAAACGATATAACCTGCCGGGCTCTCACTCTTTTCCTGTTTTTTGCTCCTTGCCCTTTTCCCCTGGCATCTTAAAAACGGAGTCATCGATGTCGACATTCGTTTCGATTTTATCATATACCATCCTGGACACCGTTTGGTCTCCCATCTTCGTCTCAATTGAGTGTGCTATTACAATTCCACCTACTTCCTTGTAATCAACCGGGTAGCTATCGACTTTGAAAACAGTACCTCCTGTTTGGCCTTCTATGGTAATTTTACATTCAAGAAAAGACTTCGCATCGAGATATATGTGGGTGATGAAGTCACCAACGGCGGCTCGTAGGGAATCATTTGTGGTAGTCAGCTTCAGGTGATAGACATCGCTCCCATCCATCTTCTCCTTACCGACCAACTCCGCTGCAAAACCCGCTTCCTCGTAGCCAACGAGTGGGCCATCAAAGTCAGCCTGGGTCCGAAAGGCCTTAGCCTGCATAGAGGGCATCTTCTGTGGTTTGCCGGTGCTGCCCGGCAGGATAGCCCAGGCGGTCTCACCATCGTAAGCCTGAACGACCGTCTGTCCCCCCATCGTTGCTTCCATCCTGAAGAGAGACGGTCGCTTCTGGTAGATGGTAAACGGTAACTCCACGCCCTGCACCAGCGTCCTTCCCCTCATCTTCTTGGACATTACCGCTTTCAGTTTCTCTACCCCGCCTTTTGCTTGAATGTTCTTATCAATGATCTCTTCCACAGTGAGAGCGTACGATTGTGCACCCAGCGCTGCTACCAGCGCAACGATCAACAACAGGTATCCTTTCTTCACCGTATTTCCTCCTGGTTTAGGTTTTATGACGGTTTGGTTTGTAAGTACGTGAATTTTGGAAAAAACATCTTTATAAGCACATCAATAGTATGTACATGCTGTCAGTATTTGTCAAGTAGTGGGATTGACTGGCCCGCTCAGAAGGCTGACTGCGGGTACCTGCGTTCAAATGCTGTCCGCGAATCCTTGGCGAGCCTTTCGAGGTTACCTGGCGAATGAAAAACGGAGACACCTGCTTACACTTTTTTTCTGGACGTTTCCTATTATAGAAAGCATCTGAGTAGTTTTCTGAGCAATGTGGGTTTGTGCATCGATTTGCGGAAAATGAGCAACAAAGCAGTAAAATGTGCTTGATTTATAGAGTGTGGTGCCGATACTTTAGTTAAAACCAAGTCAGGAAAATGGCTAAGAAAAAAGTGAAAATACTGGTCATTGATGACGACCCCAAGGTATCGTGGCTTCTGTCCGAGGGGCTTTCAAAGAAGTTCGACTTCGTCTCGGCCCGCGATGGAATCGAAGGCCTGCAGATGGTTTCCACTGAAAAGCCGGATGTTGTCCTACTGGATATCAAGATGCCGGGCATGAACGGTATCGAGGTACTTGAGAGACTGAACAAGGAAGAAAACCGCCCCGAGGTCATAATGGTTTCCGGACATGGGGACACGGATTATGTGGTACAGTCGATCAGATTGGGAGCGGCGGAATTTGTCGACAAACCCTTTGACGTCCAGGAAATAGAGGTTCGTATAAATGGCGTCCTTGAACGCAACCAGCTCAAACAGCAGGTGAAAGAACTTCAGACGGAACTGGAGGTCAAAGGCGAGCAAGCCAGTTTCGTGGGTGACTCCCAGTCTATGCAAAAGGTAAGGGATATCATCGAGCAGGTGGCCAACTCCGAGTTGACGGTTCTAATACGGGGAGAGTCCGGCACCGGCAAAGAGATTGCCGCTCGCCTGCTGCATCAACTCTCCAACCGCAAGGGCAAGCCATTTGTCAAGGTCAACTGCGCCGCCATACCGCGTGATTTACTCGAGGCGGAGTTGTTCGGGTATGAGAAGGGCGCCTTCACGGGGGCTCACAAAACAAAGCAGGGAAGGTTCGAATCGGCGGAAAAGGGGACAATTTTCCTTGATGAAATTGGTGATATGTCGCTGGAACTCCAGTCGAAGCTCCTTCAGGTTTTAGAACAGCAGGAGTTTGTGCGGGTTGGGGGGATTCACAATATCCATGTTGATGTAAGGATAATTTGCGCCACCAACCGCAACCTGGAAACTGCCATTCAACAGCAGGGTTTCCGGGATGATCTCTTTTACAGGCTTAACGAAATCAGCTTGTTTCTTCCTCCGCTGAGAGAGAGACCGGAAGATATCCCTCTACTAGCAAATCACTTCATAAAAAAATACAATGCCGCTTACGGCAAAGACTTTTCCCAGCTTTCACCAGAGGTCACCAGCCAACTGATCTCCTTCTCATGGCCGGGTAATGTTCGTCAACTTGAAAACATGATCAAGCAGGTAGTTGTGAGAGGGGGTGACTCTATCATAATTGATTTGATATCATCGACCGCCATTCAGCCTGTCCGGTCTCAGGTTTCCGCACCTCAGCTGGTTCCCGCGCTCGTGACTGGTGAACCTGACTCTCTGCATACATATTCCCTCAAAGCTCGGATCGGCAAGACGGTGGCTGAGGAAGAAAAGAAGCTTATCGGCGAAGTTCTCACCAAAACCAATTGGAATCGACGTAAAGCGGCCGATATGCTTGAAATCAGTTACCGTTCACTCCTGTACAAGATCAAAGACTACAGTCTCGACGCCACCAAGTAGTCTATAGTGCCTGATTTCAGCAGTAGGGGGCAAGTATTCTGTAATTAATATGCAATCTCTTGCGTTTTCATTGTTGGCTCGTTTACCCTTTTGCCTGCCCTTGTCACGTCGGCTGCATTTGGAATCCTATTGTACGCTAATGGATTATGGCTTACCTTGAGTTTAGCAGAGGGCAAAAGCGATAAAAAACCCCCTATTCTCTGCCTGGGGCCGAGTGGTGGAATGACAATTGCTGTCTAAATCTTGAACAGGTTTGGCGGAATAATTATGAATGACCCACGTGTTGGACGTACTAGTGATAGCTCCTTCTTTGAGCAAGCTGACCTCGAACTGAAAAGGGCGGAGAGGTATCGTCTCTTTGTTTCGTTGTTGGTGCTTGACTTGTCATTTGTCAGCGGTCTTGATGGGTGTCAGAGTCCTGAACTGGAAGGTGAGCTCCTGCAGGTAGTGCAGGGAAACATACGTGTGGTCGATAATGTTTCCATCTTAGCCGACCACAAAGTAGTCCTTCTGCTTCCCGAAACCTCTCGCCAGGGAGCAGAGATTGCCGCGAGAAGGCTAAGCGAACTGATTCGCGGCAACCTGGTTCGACATACTGGCGGTACTATTGATAGTGCGATCCCTCTGGAAATAACCTCGTATCCCGATGCTGCCGGCGCTAAAACAGTGACCGATTTTTTGCAGGAGTTGTCAGAGCAGAGAAGAAACTGATTTCCCCTGCTTTCTATACCTCCCATTCCCAAGGAAGATCGTCCATCCCCTCCGGACGATCTTCCCTTTTTTAAGCTCCCGCCAAGTTCCTTTGATCGCTTATAGCGAGGTTGTCCTAAAAGTGTACTGACATTACTTGCACGTTTCATTGCGAATCCACCCTAGGCAGATGTGGCAGAAACGGCTGTACAATTGGGATCGCCACGTCCGCCAAAGGCGGACTCGCGATGACGGGAGACTTATGGGACAGCCTATAGCCCTCGGCCGGCCAGGGCCGATGGCCCGGTCTGGAGCTGAATTGGGCGTTTTTTGCATACTTATTATCATTGCGACTGCTATTCAGGAATGGCTCATATAGGTTTGACAGGAATTGACGAAATATATAACGATAGGCGTTATTTGCGTACAAACGGAGCAGGAAGGCTATGTCACAGGTATAGCTTATGTTTATTTTCATCGGAGCCATAGTCGTTCTTGGGGGGGTACTGACAGGATTTGTCCTCGAGGGTGGCGAACTTCTGGCCTTGAAACAGCCGATGGAATTGCTGATCATCGGTGGCGCCGCTCTTGGAGCGCTCATGATTTCCAGCCCTCTGCCGGTAATTAAGGGGATAATCAAGCAGGTTAAGGGGGTCATTGGCGGCGGTCTCCAGAAGCAGGATTACCTTGACCTGTTGGTCATGATGTATGAAGTCTTCAACGTCGCCCGCAAGGATGGTTTGATCGGTCTCGAGAACCATGTCGAGCACCCTGATGAAAGCGAGATATTTAAACGATATCCGAGTTTCCTGAAGAATCCGTCTGCGGTAGCTTTTTTTACGGATACTGTGCGTGTTATCATATCGGGGGCAGTCCAACCGCACGATCTTGAGGATATAATGGATGAGGATATCGAGGTCTTGCACGAGGAGGAAATGCGACCCTCGGACGCCTTGAGTTCAACAGCCGATGCTCTACCGGGGCTCGGTATCGTGGCAGCGGTCCTGGGGGTGGTTATTACCATGGCAGCGATCGATGGCCCTCCGGAGGAGGTCGGTCACAAAGTGGCCGCCGCGTTAGTGGGGACGTTCCTGGGTATTCTGGGTTCATACGGATTTGTGGGCCCCCTGGCGGCCAGCCTGAAACACCGACTTAACGATACCAAACAGTATATGACCTGCATGAAACATGCGCTGTTAGCGTTTCACAAGGGGGTGGCCGGTGTGATTGCCGTTGAGTTTGCACGCCGTTCTCTATATGCAGAGGTGCGCCCCGGTTTTGTCGAGTTGGAAACCACATGTAACAAAACTAAGAAGAGATAACCGTCCATGGCCGAAAACAGCGAACAACCAATCATAATTAAGAAAAAGAGAGGCGGTCATGGCGGTCATCACGGGGGAGCCTGGAAGGTGGCGTTCGCTGATTTCATGACGGCTATGATGGCCTTTTTTCTGGTCATGTGGATGGTCGGTCAGAAGGACGAGGTGCGCCAGGCAGTGGCAGGATACTTCCGCGACCCGGGGAGATTTGAAACCGAGGGGACCGCAGGAGCACTCAAGGGTTCGCAAGCGATCATTCCCGTCAAAAGTCCGACTTTTGGCGTCAGTACCAATCCGAGCGAGAGAGGCCTTGCGCCGGCGGAAGAAGAAAAGCGGAAGCTTACCGGTGCTGCCCGGAGGATCCTGCGGAAGCTGAAGAAAGAAGAGGCATTCCTAAAACTTCGCAACAATATCAGTTTCCAGATGACGCCTGAAGGGCTCAGAATAATTCTCAACGAGTCGGAGAAGTCAGCAGCCTTCTTTGAACCTAATTCAGCCAAACTTCTCCAACAGAGCGCCACTATTTTGGTTACGATTGCCCACGAACTGGGTAATTTGGACAATCATGTCATCATAGAAGGCCATACCGATGCTGCCGACGGCAGCGACAGAGACTACACCAACTGGGAGCTTTCTGCCGATCGGGCAAACGCCGCCCGGCGCTTGATGGAGGTCTCTGGTCTGTACAAGGGACAGGTACGTGCAGTTCGTGGATTCGCTGATAAGTTTCTAATGTTTTCCGATAACCCCCTTGATGAGAGGAACCGTCGTGTGACTCTCGTTGTCCTATACAAATCTCGCGATAGCCAATACGATCAGCTCGCCGTTGGGGCGGATCTCATGGCGGAAATCAATGAGTAGATAAAGTGTCCGTAAGAAGGATGGATTCCCATAGCAGGCTGCGAACCACTGCTGGTTATAAGAAATAAGGGCGGGAAAGGCTCCTACCCTTAAAAAATGTAGAAATTACAGGCAATCCGGTGGCAACACAAATCCCGATACTAATAAACCCCCCACGGATAATGAGATCTGTATACACAGTGCTGACCAGAAGAAGGTGAAGAAGAAAGATTTATGTTGAATTCCAATGGTTCGTCATCCGGATCCTTGTACGGTTCGATTACCTTTACAGTGTATTCTCCTGGTGATAATCCCGTGATTTCGTAGCCTAAATCAAAAAGACAGAGGCAATAACATCCTCCGGTGTAAAGATATTCTACCTCTTCTATCGTGATAACGTTACCCTCAATGCTTATAATGGCTGCCAGTTCGTCCGGACAGCAATTGAATCCAGCATTGATATGATTGATCGAAAGAAAGCCTTGTCCATCATACTGATATTCTATGCAGTCTTGGTCTGGCGGCATGCTATCTGGAGGAGTCACTTTCTGGAATGTTTTGCATTCACCGAAATCAACCGCAGCGGTCTGGTAATATCCCCAGGGATAGTGATCTCTGCCTACGCAGTGGCTGCCCGAAGAAGGTGAAGAAGAAAGACTAATCGTGAAATCGAGTATTTCATCACCCTCATCCAAATTCAGTTCGTTTACTTTTATTGTATACTCTCCCGGTGGCAGATTGATAATCTCCATATCTACATCAAAAAGGCAGAGACAAGCACATGGCCCGAGAGAATCATAAGATTCGCTCTCCGTTATTGTGATAAGGCTGTTTTCAATAGTTATATCAGCTTCAATAGAGCCGGGACAACAATTAAAGCCGGCGTTTACGTGCTTGAGTGTAAGTTTGCTCCCCCCGTCGTACTCATATTCTACGCAATCCAGATTTGGGGACGTGCTGTCACTTTTTTGAAATGTTTTGCAACCAGTGTGATCAACCAGAGTTCCAGTTGGATTACTGCAAGGGGTCGGACCTCCACGGAAAAGGTAGGAAACCAGATGTGTCAAATCGCCGATATTGACATCGCCGTTGAAGTCACAATCACCCGCTAGTAAGGGAACTGGTTCCGGCCCTTCGGTGAAGAAATATCTAACCAAGTAGGTTATATCGGCTACATTGATTTGGTCGCTCCCATCGACATCTCCACACAAGTATTGAGATTGTGCGGACAAAGCCAACATAAACATAAGGACAAAAAAGATTGCGGTTTTTAAGTAAAGATGTTTTGACATTTCTTCCTCCCTTAATGAACACTAATGTACTATATGCATACAAATTTAACGAATTAGTCCCACACGTCAAGTGTTTTTTTAAAGAGATGATCGTAGATGTATTTATCCGCTTCTTCCATATCATTCAGTGAGGGATAGCCTAACATCGAATGCGACTGTCTCTGTATCAGCGTTCCTTTTGGCATTGTTATGACTGGTGAAGGTTTGCTTAATCTGTAGGCAAGCAGCGCGCGAAAAATAAGGATGCATAAGTTATTGTAGCGTAATGCAATAGTGCGGTGACACAAAAAATTTCCGGTTATTATTGGCTAATCGCTTCAGGTGTTTTATCTTATACATTATGGATGATAAGGCTATCTGGGCTCCGTGGCGGGCGGACTTTGTGCTGGCCGAGAAGGAAAAGGGTTGTATCTTCTGCAACCGCCTTAAGATGAAGGACTCTATTGAAAACCTGATTGTCTGTCGTGGCAGCAAGAACTTCGTCATCTTGAACAAGTTTCCATACAACTCCGGCCACACTATGGTTGTTCCGAATCGTCACATTGCTTGCCTCGATGAACTGACCGACGAGGAAGCGGTTGAATTCTTCGATCTAACGCGCAAGTCAGTGACCGTAATAAAACGGGCCATCCAGCCTCATTCACTCAATATCGGCATGAACCTGGGCGAGAGCTCAGGCGCCGGTGTTCCCGAACATCTTCATCTGCACGTGGTGCCACGGTGGCAGGGTGACACCAACTTTATGCCGGTGATCGGGAAGACGAGAGTAATATCAGTGTCGCTGGAACCCATCTACGAAGCGCTGAGAAAGGGATTTTCCGAACTATGACCCCTCGGCAGAAGATGCCCACCAAGGCTGAATTGATCCAGCTTCAGAAGCTGTACAAAACCGATGAGAGAATCGGCGAGCGACTTGGTGGTGTGCCTGCCTATCTCGTTGCCTACTGGCGACGAAAGAAAAATGTGCCTCGGCACTCCCTCCCCAAATTCTCAGAAAGTGAAATTCGCAATCTGTGGGAAAGGTATGGGGATGATGATAGGTGTGGGCTGGAGCTTGGGATATCCAAAGCAGCCTTTTACAACTGGCGGCGGCGCTATGGAATCCGCGAAAAACCACCTTTTCTCAGGCTCGAGCAGCTTGAGCTGAACTTCCCTGGCATCAAGACGCTCAGTCATGCCGCTTCGCTCTATGGCAAACAGACAATGTCTCAAAAAATCCTAGCCCGAGCGGCAGGGAAAGAGAAAGTTGAAACGGGTGAGTTAGTAGTGATCGAGCCGGACATAGTCACGTCCCATGATGACACCGGCGAGATTATCAAACTATTCAAGGAGATAGGCGCCGAGTATGTTTGGAATCCAACCAAGATCGTTATCTCTATTTCTCGTTACGGCACCGACGGGACAGGGAACCTTGCGGCAACTCACAAGTCCATCCGCGAGTTTGTCAGGCGGCAGGGAGTGAAGAGCTTTTTCGATATTCAGCAGGGGGTCTGTCACCAGATGGTTATCGAGCAAGGGAGCATTCTCCCAGGGCAATTGGAGTTGGGTACTGATCGACGCACGACCTCTTATGGCGCTGTTGGCGCATTTGCGACGGGAATTGATCCTCGTGAGATGGCTGCTGTCTGGGCAAGTGGTAAAATGTGGCTGAGGGTTCCCCGAACGCTGCGTGTTGATATCATCGGTCGTCGTCCTCGGGGAGTGTATGCTGCCGATATTGCCCTTTCCATTATTAAGCAACTGGGAACTAAGGGGGCAACATATAAAGCAATAGAATATTACGGCTCAGCAGTCACACAAATGAGCATCAGTGAGCGCGCCTCTCTGGCCGGGCTGTCAGTGGAGACGGGAGCCAAAGCAGCCATACTCCCCTTCGAATCTGTTACCCGTCGTTACCTGACCGGTAGGGCAGCATCCAGCTATGCTCCAGTCATGGCTGACAAAGATGCCGAGTACGAAGATATCTTCCAGACAAACATCGATCGTTTGATACCCCAGGTTGCCGGACCCGGTTGTTTCGAACAGGTTAGAGCTGCCGCCGAACTGGAAGGGCTTTCCGTCAACCAGGTGATAATCGGCGCGGGAACAGGCGGTCGCTATGACAATCTGCGTACGGTAGCGGAGATCCTCAAGGGAAATCAGGTTCACCCTGATTGCCGCATGTTCATTGTTCCTGCGTCCCGGTCTGTCTATCTTGAGGCGCTCAAGAAAGGGTTGATACGGGTCTTTATTGAGGCTGGAGCGGTTGTTATGGACCCTGGTTGTCGGGTGCATCCGGGTGACTGTCAAGGACTGCTGGCGCCGGGAGAACGATGTCTGGTTACTGCCAGTGGCGAGAATCCGGAAACTACAGGTTCCAACAAACGCGAAGTATATGCTTGCTCCGCGGCGACTGCCGCCGCCTCGGCTCTCAACGCCGCCATCACCGAACCGACGCGGTATGGGAGGTAGGGGTGCATCAGCTCTAAGGTGCTCTGCTCCCGGAATATAGGGCAAAACCTGTAGCGGTATTGGACGGGTGGTCTACAGCTCTGCTGTGGGAAGTCTGAATCGGGGTATGGGATTCCAGTTATGCCACCACCTGCGCCAATACTTTACACAGCCCGCCCGCCGAAGGCGGAGTGCGGCACCCATGCCGGATTCATACTGCGGCAGATGTGGACATTTACCGCCCACAATTCTGAGTATTCTGTCTTTGGGACAGCAGAAGCTGCATGCTAAGATACCAAACGACTTTGACGATAATGGGAATTAACCGTGCGTTTTGATAGTATAATTGATGCCATAGGCAAAACACCGCTGGTAAAAATCAATCGCCTGGCTCCTGCCGGTTCGGCCGTGATTTACGCCAAGCTGGAAAGCTTCAATCCCTGTAGTTCGGTCAAAGACCGTATCGGTGTAGCGATGATTGAGGCGGCCGAGCGAGACGGCCGGTTGGAACCGGGGATGACCATTGTCGAGCCGACTTCCGGTAATACTGGGATCGCCTTGGCGATGGTTGCCGCTACGAGGGGATATAAGTGCCTGTTTACGATGCCGGAGACGATGAGCCTTGAGCGCCAGGCGCTTCTGAAACATTTTGGCGCTGAAATTATTCTGACTCCAGCTTCTGAGGGGATGAAGGGAGCAATAACAAGAGCCGAAGAGCTGTCACACATGGAGAATTGCTTCCAGCCGTCTCAATTCAGCAATACGGCTAACCCGGAAATCCACCGGAAGACTACAGCCAAGGAGATAATTAAGGATTTGGCGGAGCTGAATCTGGATGCTTTTGTGGCGGGTGTAGGCACTGGTGGGACGATTACAGGTGTCGGTGAAATTCTTAAGGAAAAATATGGCTGCAGGGTTTATGCCGTCGAACCGGAGACTTCGCCTGTGCTTTCGGGAGGCGAGCCCGGGCCACATGATATTCAGGGAATAGGGGCGGGTTTTGTGCCGGAGGTTTACAATCCTGACGTTGTTGACGAAATAATACGTGTAAGGGATGAAGATGCTCTCAGAACCGCCCGGCAACTGGCTCAGAGAGAGGGTATGCTGGTTGGAATCTCATCGGGAGCTGCGGCTTGGGCGGCGCTGCAGGTAGCATCGGAAATGGGCGTTGGAAAGGTAATCGTGGCGCTGCTGCCGGATACAGGCGAACGGTATCTGTCTACGCCATTGTTTGATAATAAGTGATCATTTGTTGTTAACGTTTTTCTATCTGGAAGAAAATGCTGAGCATTATTGAGGACATCAGGGCTATTTACCGCAACGACCCGGCGGTCAGGAATATCGAGTTCTTACTTTATCCAGGTTTTCACGCTATCGCTGCTCATCGTATCAACCATTTTCTCTGGAATCTGGGTGTTCCATTCATACCGCGACTGCTGTCGCAAATCGTCCGCTTTCTGACCGGTTTGGAGATTCATCCTGGGGCAACGATCGGGAAAGGCTTTTTCGTTGACCATGGCGCCGGCCTAGTAATCGGCGAGACCGCCGAGATCGGAGACAATTGTGTCCTTTTCCATAATGTAACTCTGGGCGGCACAGGTAAGCACAAGGGCAAACGACACCCCACCTTGGGTAATAATGTTCTGGTCGGCACCGGAGCTATCCTTCTGGGGCCGATTACTGTCGGCGACAACGTGAAAATCGGCGCCAACAGTTTTGTAGTGATGCGTGATATTCCCTCGAACTGTACTGTTGCCGGCACGCCGGCTATAATTACCAAGCGGGACGGTCATCCCTGCAATGAAAAACTCCCCAGAACTGTCTTAAGCCTTCAGACTCAGCTATAGGGATTGGTGATATTGGGTGACTCGAGGTTGTCCCAAAAGGTAACTGTCTTGTCTCGCGTAGGGTGAAGGCTTGACTCCCACCAATTAATGGCGGACATAAAGCCCGCCGCTACGCGGAGTTAGAGAACGGCGACCTCATTTGGTGTAGACCTAATTTAACTGTAATCAGCTTTTAAGATAACCTCTCAAGACCCGCCGGACACACGACTATTAACTATGCAGGTCTGTTTCCTACACACTGCCCTGCCAGCGGCAGCCTTGACATCCGATCTTTCTGCGTCTACCTTATCAACTTGACGTAGGATAAGTTATGAAGATACCGTATCTCGACTTGCATCTGCAATATCAATCCATCAAATCGGAGATCGATAGTGCCGTGCGGGCTGTTATTGACAGTTCTGCGTTTGTGCTGGGGCCGGCAGTCGGTGAATTTGAAAAGGCTTTTGCAGGATACTGCCGCACAAAATACTGCATAGGTGTCAACAGCGGGAGCAATGCGCTGCTTCTGGCGTTGAAAGCCCTTGACATCGGTCCGGGAGACGAGGTTATCACCGCTGTCAACACATTCGTTGCCACCGTCTCTGCCATTATCCATGCGGGCGCTAAACCGGCGCTGGTCGATGTTGATCCCGATTCGTGCAACATTGATCCGGGGCTTCTGCCGCTGGCGCTGTCACGCAAAACCCGAGCCGTCATACCGGTGCATCTCTACGGACGGATGTCCGATATGGACCGGATACTACGAATAGCCGGCAAACATAGTATCGCGGTTCTCGAGGATGCCGCACAGGCGCACGGTGCGCGTTACAAAGACCGACCGGCCGGATCGATTGGACAGGCGGCGGCATTCTCTTTTTATCCTGCGAAGAACCTCGGCGCCTTCGGTGAAGGGGGAGCGGTAACAACGAATGACGCGGCAATCGACAGGCAAATACGCATGCTTCGTGACCACGGCTCGGCAGGCAAGTATTCTCACGAGCTTGTCGGATACAACGCCCGCATGGATGGTATCCAGGGAGCGATCTTGAATGTCAAATTGAAACATCTTGATCGTTGGAACAATGCTCGCAACCGCATTGCCGGATGGTACCATGAACTGTTACAGAACCTGCCGATAAGACTACCGTCAACAGATGATGACTACCGGCAGGTTTTTCATCTCTATGTTATTGAAACCGGAAAGCGCGAACAGCTTCAGCAGTATCTGACGGAACGCGGTGTGCCGACCCTCGTTCACTACCCGATACCCATTCATCTGCAGAGAGCATTTGAATACCTTGGTTACCGTACAGGTGATTTCCCTGTTGCAGAAAAGCTTGCATGCGAAGTTCTCTCTTTACCGATTTACCCTGAACTGACAAGGCAGCAGGTAGAATATATCTGCGAAAAAATCAGCGATTTCTTCAATGGGCGTTAGCAAACCGACCACCTATCGTCTTGAGATCATCACTGTCCTGGCGCTGCTGTCTTTGATTGTGCTGGTGCGTATCTACAAGCTTGACGCCGATCCTCCCACGGGCTTGTCAAAATCAGCCGATGTGTACACTGACCCCGCTCAGTACACCATGTTCGCCAAAATGTATGATCAGCACGGCGAGTTCAACCCCTTTCATGATCATCAACTGGCTGTTTTTCTCAAGTCCAGTGTGACATTATTGGCTGTTGTTGTGTTCAGGCTTTTAGGCGTTGGTTTATGGCAGTCGAATTTCATCGGTCTGTTGTACTCGTTGGGAGCCTTGTTTTTGTTCTTCCTGTTTGTCAGGCGAACGGCCGGGACGGTGGCGGGTCTTTTGTATCTGATTCTGATTTGCTTCAACTACAATTTGCTTTTCTACGGCCGGCTGCCATTCCTGGAACATGCCATGGCATTTTATGCTTTTCTATCCTTGGTATTGATGACCTACTTCAGTAGGGGGATCGGGTATCTGGCAGCGGGACTCTCTCTGGGAATAGCCATATTCTTTGGGAAAATGATCGGTATGGTGTTCCTTTTTCCGTTCGCCTGTTTTCTGTTGTATCGCTTTTTCTACGAGGAGACGCCCCGCAAGGCGGTAAAGCCACTCTTGTTTATTGCCGGCGTGGGTGCGGCTGCTGTGTTCTGGTATTTCTTCACTTATGCTCCTATGAAAGCGCAAGTTGCCGGATACTTTGGCGAGCAGGCCTTCTCTCTGTATGGAGCGCCCGAGGGGCTGAAATCGCTGGATGATTTCGTCTGGAAGATGGTCTCGTTGGGCGAGAGCTCCAGATTGTTTTCGCGGATGCCGCTGGTAGGTCTGCTGGGGGCTATTTTCATCGGGATGATCCTGTATCATATAGCTCGGGGCAAATCCTGGCGAGAGGGGTTCGGATCATTTAACGCCGGGCATATCTTTGTAGCCGCCATGATAATCGCCTTCTATGGCTCTCTGATGATATGGAACTACCGCCCCCTGCGCTATCAGTTGGTGCTGATCTATCCTTTCTATGGTGCCGCGGCAATTATCCTTTCGATGCTGTGGCAGAAGCAGCCTTCGGCCAAATCCGGCAGAATGCCTTATCTTTTTTATCTCTTCTGCTTGCCCCTGATAATGGTGTCGCTGTACCAGATGTACTCAGCGATTGCGGATCACGTGGGATATGAGTTCTGTTATAATGACAACAAGTATCTGCTTGTTGGTATCTCGGTGATGGTCTCGATCCTTATCGGTCTGGTTGTTGCGCTTTATAAGGGTGGGAAAAATCCTTCTCTTGGTTTGACCAGAAAAGTCATCGTCATAATCGTGCTGGTGGTGATGCCGTTGATTGGGTTTTTACACTACCTTGGCTGGTCGAATAGATCAACATTCACCGCTCGTGACAATGCCCTCGATTTGGGGATGATTCTATCGCCTGAAGCTGTACTCTCCGGTCCTTATGCTCCAGCTCTGACCCTGGAAAACAACCTGGGGTGTGTTATACACATGTTTGGTGTCTCTGCTGCTGACCCGGATTTTTTCATGAGGTTCCCGATAACTCATCTGCTGGTGGATCAGACTAATGAGTCACGGGCGGTAGAGGATTATTCAGACCTTATGGACAGCGCCGTTCACATATTGACGTATCATGTCGGGCTCAAGCAAATCCGTCTTTTTCGTGTGGTCGACGGCACCAATAATCCTGAAGCACACCGCTACCAGCTTTCTCATTTTGAGAAAACGTTGGATCGATACAATGAAAACTCAATTGATGAAGCCAATGTAATGGCTCTGGCATTTCTGAATGAGCACCCGGATAACATTTCGTGCCATTCCCTGGTGGCGGAGGAGGCGGAGCTGCACAATAATCCGGAGATAGCACGTGGAGCATTCAAAAAAGCAGTTGAGTTTTCACCGACAAATTATCATCTTAATGCCAGACTGGCGAAGTTTTTGAAAGACCGCTATGAAACTTCCGGTGACAGGCGACTCAGAGAAGAGGGTCTTCAATACTTTGAGCGGGCGATCAAGTATGCCCCGACAGTAGCCACGATTAAGAAAACGTATCAAAACCTGAAGGAAAACGACCCTTGGCAGTTGAAGAGCGACACGATTCCCTCAACACCAATGGTGATAGACTCGTCATCTCCACCATAGTCCCGGCTATGAACGAGGAGGAGAATATCGGCGAGTTCTGCCGCCAGTACGCGGACATGCTGAAAACAGCGTCGTTTGATGGTGAGTTGGTTTTTGTTGATGACGGTTCGACCGATGGGACGTTGGAGAAAATCCGCCTGGCCGCACAGAAGTACGATTTCATCAAGTTTGCCTCTCATCAGCGCAACCGGGGGTTGACTGAAGCGCTGCTGACAGGCTTTTCAATTGCATCGGGTGAGGTCTTTGTCTTCTACCCGGCGGACCTTCAGTATCGGCCAGAGGATATTCCGGCACTGGTCAAGCCGGTCGCAGAGGGCGCCGATCTGTGCGCCGGTTGGAAGCAGGGAAAATACAAGAAGAAATTGGTATCCGGCATATACAACTGGGTTTCGCGTAAGATATTCAACCTCAAAGTGCACGATCTCAATTCCGTCAAGGCATTCCGTCGGGAAGTTGTTGAAAACGTCTTTATGCGCCGGGACTGGCATCGGTACCTGGTGGTGCTGGCTGCCGATGAGGGCTATCGGCTTGAGGAGGTAAAGATTCCCCTGTATGACCGGCAGTGGGGCCAGTCCAAGTTTGCCGGCTTCTGGCGCATCATGGTCGGTGTGCTGGACATGCTGGCGGTCAAGTTTCAGATAACGTTCCTGCGCAAGCCGCTGCTCTTTTTTGGGGTTACCGGGTGTTTCTGCTTTTTAGCCGGTTTGTTTGTCGGTTTGATCGCGTTTTACCTGCGCTTTGTAGTTGGCGAAGGCTACCGTCCCCTTTTGTACCTGGTCATTTTGCTGATGGGTGTCGGTATGGGCTTGTTCATGATGGGTTTCATGGCCGAAGGTCAGACAGCTCTGAGAGAAGAGATCGGCGATTTGCGCAAGAAGTTGCAGGCGGCGCTGAAAGAAAAGAAGTAGGTCAACCCCCTGTGGTTTTGACGGCTTGTTTTATCGAAAGCACAGGGCTTTCGACCTACTAAACAGCTTCGTAGGTCGAGTTCCGACCCGCCTATGGCGGGGAGAAACCCGACATTTACTCTAGATGAAAACTAAAAAGACCATCCTCAACCTCCTTAAAATAGCCCTCACCCTTGTCATCCTATACTTCCTCTACCGTCAGGTGGCGCATCACTGGCAGGAGATCAAGGCGTACCAGTGGCAGATACATTGGAGTTATCTGATACTTTCCGTCGTTGTTGGCATTGGGACATTTTTCATTCTCTCGTTGATCTGGCGCAAGATTATAGCAGGCTTCGGGCATAAACTGAGCGTCACAAAGGCCTTTCGGATTTTCTATTTGTCGGATTTGGGAAGGTACATTCCCGGTAAAATCTGGCCCCTTTTGGGCGTTTTGTATTTATCCCAGAAAGAGGGAATCCCACCGGAGAGAGCGGGGGCGTCGTTTGTGCTTGTGCAGTTGTTTGCCATCCCGGCGTCGTTTCTGGTGTTTGTGTTGGCAGCGCTGATCGAGCGGAGAGTGCTGGTCGATCAGGTCGCCTTCCTCGGAGACAGATCCGCTTACCTGATTACAGCAGTGATGGTTGTGGTTTCACTCGTTATTATCCTGTGGCCGCAAAAGACGCTGGCACTCGGCAATGTGATTCTTCGAAGACTAAAGCGGCCCGAGGCCGTGTTCACACTGGATAAAAAAGTTGCCCTGATTATTTTTCTTGGCTATTCTGTGGCCTGGAGTTGCTATGGAACAGCCTTCTGGCTGTTTGTCCGTGGTGTGACAGACGGCGTTGGACTTGGTCTGATTGCTGCAATTGGTGTGTTTAACGCTGCTTACCAGGTCGGGTATTTGATGCTGTTTGCGCCGGGCGGATTTGGGCCGCGCGAGTTGGTCATGGGCGTGATGTTGGCGCCGTTTCTGGGGCCGATCGCCTCGGCTGTGGCTGTTGCTGCCCGTCTGTGGGCAATCGTTATCGAAGGTCTCGCTGCCCTGCTGGCGCTCACTGTAAGAAAATAGACGCTGGGAGAAGCACTTGGCAAAGAGGAAGAAAGTATCGTCCCCACCGGCGCCAAAAGCCAAGAAGGCATTTGATCCTGAAGACTCACCCCTGTTCGCGCCGATTGCTTTTGCCGTTATCTTTGTTGCTCTGCTGGTTCTGTTTCGCGACTTCATCTTTTCGCATAAAATGCTCTATGGCTCGGACACGATCCAGGCCGGAATATTCTTTAGATCGTTTCTCGTTGATTACTTCAAAGAACACTGGTCGGTTCCGCAGTGGAACCCCTACATCTTCTGCGGGATGCCCTATGTGGAAGCCTTCCATGGTGACATTTTCTACCCCCTGTCGGTCTTGAAGTTCTTCGGTTCCATCTACCGCATGTTAGGGATAAACCTGTTCCTGCATATCTTTATGGCCGGTTTCTTTATGTATCTTACCGCGCGGCAGTTCAAGTTGTCGAAAATTGCTTCTTTGATGTCGGGCGTGTGCTACATGTTCGCCAGCTACTTGGTCTCTATGGTAGCGCCCGGTCACGACGGCAAAATCTTTGTCACTACTCTTTTCCCGCTGGTGATTCTCTTTCTTGACCGTGTTTTCGAGCGCAGAGCCTTCCTCAATGCCTCTCTGATGGGATTAGTTCTGGGGGTTATTGTCTTATCTCCTCACCCTCAGATGTCCTATTTTGCGCTGTGGGCGGCGGCGTTTTACACAATCTTCAAATTAGCTGTTATGTACAGAGAAAAGAAAACGCTTGTGTCCTTGGTTCGACCGGCGGCGCTAGCGGCATATGCCGTTATCATCGGCCTGTTGCTTTCCGCTATTCAGTTCTACCCAGGGTACATCTATACAAGCCATTTCTCCCCCCGCGCAGATTCCAAGAGCGGCTGGGAGTGGGCGACGTCGTGGTCGATGCACGAAGAGGAAGCGTTTTCCCTGATCATTCCGGAGTTTTGCGGTACCAGTAGCAGCAATGTGAAGACATACTACTGGGGGAAGAACGCTTTTAAGGACAACTCGGAATCTATTGGAGTGGTGGCAATCTTTGTCGGCCTGATCGGGCTCTTTTTCTCGCGTCGGCGAGAACGCTGGTTCTTCGGCGGCCTGGCGCTGTTTGCTCTTTTTTATGCTCTCGGTGCGACCACGCCGGTCTTTAAGCTCTTCTACTATCTAATACCGAAAGTCAAATCGCTGCGAGCGCCGTCGATGATTATGTTTTTGTTCAGCTTTTCCACAGCGATACTGGCCGGTTTCGGAGTGCAACACCTGATCGATGTGCGGCGTGGCGCTAAGAAAGCAGCAGATAAGCGATTTAACTACCTTCTGTTTGGTGTGCCGGTGTTGATGCTGGCGTTGGCTTTTTTGTTCAGCGTGGCTGGTCGGGCAATGATGTCGTTCTGGTCTTCTCTGTTTTACAGTGACGCGGCGACAACGTTCATTCAGAAGGGGTTCAGCAAACTTGACGTGGCCTACCTCAACCTGCCGGCAATTCAATCAGGCGCCTGGCTGGCGTTCCTATTTACTGTCGTAGCGGCGCTTCTCATCTGGCTCTACCGCAGCCGCAGAGCTGGAATCGGACTGTTGATCGGACTGGCGCTGGTACCGGTGGTGAACGGGGTCAGGTTTGACTCACGCTTTATCCGCACCTTTGACCAGAACCGGGTCTGGGCGCCCAATGCCTTTACAGAGTTCTTCCGGCAACACCAAGGGCACTACCGGGTAATGAGCTTTTCCCCGGTAGTTCAGCCGGATTTGCTGCCTTTTCACCATGTCGAGATGGTCACCGGCTATCATGGCAACCAGCTTCGCTGGTACGATGAATTGCTGGGTGGAATTGGAGCAAAACACCATGGCAATCCGCGGCTGCTCAACCTGACTGGAGCCAGATATTTGTTGATGCCGGCCGATAGGCAATTGCCCCCCGAAGCCCTGGGAGCAAAACCGCTCTCGATAGCAACTACGTTTGGATCCATCCAGGTGATGCAAAACGACAACGCTTTCCCACGCGTCTACCTTGTGGATCGTTATCATTTATTCGCGGACAGGAGGGATATCTATCCTGAAGTCCTGAACGGCTCGGAGGACCTCAGAAAAATAGTGTATCTCGAAGAGGAACCAGAGATAAGTATCGTACCGGATACTCTTGGAACGGAATCCGACTCGGCCTGGATTATCGATTATGCTACCGATTCGGTGTTGGTGGGGCTTTCCTGCTCACACAACGAGTTGCTCGTGTTAACGGATAATTGGTATGATGCCTGGCACGTCTATGTCGATGGCGCCCCGGCCAAACTGCTTCGTGCTTACGGCTCCTTCCGGGCGGTGGCTATCCCGAGAGGAACTGAGAAGGTGCTGTTCGAGTACAATTCTGAAAGGTACCGGCTGGGAAGGCTGGTTACCTGGTTGACGTCGCTATATTTGATCGTTATTTTAGCGTTTAGTTTGATTTGGTCGAGAACGCCGAAGACTCCGGAGAAAGGGACAGGTTAATGCCCCATACGCAGCGTGCACTTATAATCTTCCCGACTTACAACGAACGGGAGAACATCGAGAAAATTGTTCATGCGGTGCTGCCGCTTGACCCGCGTATCCACGTTCTTATAGTTGATGATAACTCGCCTGATGGCACCGGCGAAATTGCCGACAGGCTGGTACAACAGGAATCAAAAGTTAACGTACTGCACCGGGGAAAGAAGGAAGGGCTGGGGCAGGCCTACCTGGCCGGATTCAAATGGGCGATTGAAAGGAAATTTGACTACATTTTTGAAATGGACGCCGACTTCTCCCACGGACCGGAGTACATCCAGCATTTTCTGAGAGAGATCAAGGAGTATGACCTGGTGATCGGCTCCCGTTACATTGCCGGGGTGAACGTGATAAACTGGCCGATGTCACGGCTGTTGCTTTCCTATTTTGCCAACGTCTATACGAGGGTGATCAGCGGGCTCCCTCTGCGAGATGCAACCGGCGGATTCAAGTGTTTCCGTCGCGAGGTACTGGAGGCAATTGATCTTGACGCGGTGAGGTCGACCGGTTATTCTTTTCAGATAGAAATATCGATGCGTGTCTGGAAGAAGGGTTTCAAGATTAAGGAGATATCGATCATTTTTGTCGACCGCAGAGCTGGGGAGTCAAAGATGTCCAAAAAGATCGTCCGCGAAGCGGTCTGGATGGTCTGGTGGCTGCGCCTCAAGGCGATCCTGGGGAAAATGAATTGAGTCGAGAGTATGTCGATTACCAAAGACAAAGTATCTGTTATCATAGTAACTTATAATTCGCTCCCGGTGCTGAGTGATTGTCTTGGCAGCCTCAAGGAGGGCCTCAACGGGTACGGCCACGAGATCATCAATGTCGATAATTGTTCGTCCGACGCCTCCCGTTCTGTGGTGTGCGAATGCTTTCCCGAGGCCAAGATCATAGCCAATTCGAAAAATCTTGGTTTTGCCGTCGCCTGTAATAAAGGGGCGCAAAAGGCAAGTGGTGAGTATCTACTCTTTTTGAATCCCGATGTGATAGTTGACAGCGGTGCCATAGAAGAACTTGTGGGCGCTATCAGGAGCTACAAAGACGCAGGAGCGGTCGCGGGACGCATGCGTTTCCCCAACGGGTCCTTCCAGGCCACCTGCCGCAACCTACCGCAGATGAACAACATGCTGTTCTCGCGCGGTTCCATTTTTTCCAGGCTGATTCATAACAACAAAGCGTACACGCTGCCGGATTACAAGGTCACGACCGCGGTCCCGGCGACAGCAGGGACAATGATGATGATACGAAACGAGCTCTTCAATGCGGTTGGTGGCTTTGACAGCGGGTTTTTCATGTTTATGGAAGATGTTGACCTCTGTTTGAGACTGGGTGGGCTTGGTCATACAAACTACATCGTTCCGTCGGCGGGGGCGGTCCACCTCTGGGGTCACGGCAGCAACGCCGGTAAGCTGCGAAGAAACTGGTACCATCACTGGGCTGTGTGGAAGTATTTTCGCAAGCACCATCCCAACGTGTTGACCTTCTTTATACTGCCGTTTGTGTTAGCTCTGAACTTGCTTTTAGTCACAGTCTTGCCGGTTCCCCAGCCGGCCAACAGGCGGTAGTTGGGCGGTTGTGTTGTAGGGCAATAGGCTCCGCGCCGCGGGTGCGCCACTTACAGGTTAGCCACAAAGAAAATCAAAATAAGACTTGACGAGAAGGAATCTTATTCATCTTTCGGTAATGGAAAACAAAAAGCCTAGAAGAAAGTGCTAAGTTTGGGGTAGAAATATCAGAAGAGCAATTTCTATAAAAAGTATTAGTTGGAGGTAATCCTATGGTTAGCAACAAAAACTACAAGGTGAAAGGGGCGGCGCTTGTTCTCTTTGTCACTGTAATTGCCTTGTCCGCTTCTGCTTACGCCAGAACCGAAAGCAAGTACCCCGAATTCAAAGCAGACTGCAAGGTAGAGATCATTGGTGAACCGAAGCTCGGTGAGCCGTTTGAAGTGGTTTTCACTTTCACACCGTTGGACTCCTTTTCGCACTCCCGCGGCATACCCGATTATGCTTACATCGGATCTGATTCAGGTGTCGAATTCTTGGGTGGCGACACCCTTTGGACTGGTTTCTTACAGACAGGACAGCAGTACGTGTTACGCGGCAAGTACATGGTGAAATCAGAGATTAGGTTTGACTTCATAGGAGTAGTATACGCAATGCAAGTTCTCGGGATTATCATGCCATCTACGTATGACCAAAACAAAGGCATTGATTTTGGTATAAAGGCATACAGTGTCACCAAAAGTCAGGCAGTAGATTTTCGTTCTGAAGTGGAAAAACAAAAACGGAAACAACAAAAAATCTCTGCCTTCATGGTCACGGACACCGGTCTGGTACCGATGGAATCAAGCCTCGTGTCTCCCCCGCCTGAGTTTGCCCGGAGACCAGTCATCACGGAGGTAACAGATAGTCAACTCCCAAGAAGGAAGAAAGGCAAGTTGAGAACTTGGGATGAGGCAATCCAGCAAACGATCCACAAGGCTGACCTGCCGATCAAACTGGATTCGTCGGTTCCTGACACCATCAAGATAACATACGATTCCGGGAGGGCATGCGTGTTTGTGACTGACACGTCCGTGATAAGTATAGAAGTGGAACTACTTGACGGCAAGGGGGAATATGAGAAAATCGAAGAAAAGAAGGGAGCTTTTCAGCTCGAGTCAGACAGCGCCATCTTCATAATCAGGGCTGGCGGATTAGAGAGAGTGCTAATCGTGAAGACGGCCCTGCCCGCAACTTACCACAGATGAACAACATGCTGTTCTCGCGCGGGTCCATTTTTTCCAGGCTGATTCGTAACAGCAAAGCGTACACGCTGCCGGATTACAAGGTCACGACCGCGGTCCCGGCGACAGCAGGGACAATGATGATGATACGAAACGAGATATTCAATGCGGTGGGTGGTTTTGACAGCAGTTTTTTCATGTTTATGGAAGACGTTGACCTCTGTTTGAGACTGGGCGGGCATGGTCATACAAACTACATCGTTCCGTCGGCGGGGGCGATCCACCTATGGGGTCACGGCAGCAACGCCGGTAAGCTGCAAAGAAACTGGTACCATCACAGGGCGGTTTGGAAGTATTTCCGCAAACACCATCCCAACGTGTTGACCTTCTTTATACTGCCGTTCGTGTTAGCTCTGAACTTGCTTTTAGTCACAGTCTTGCCGGTTCCCCAGCCGGCCGGCCGGGGGTAGTGGAGTGGCTGCATAGGGGCGATTGTACTGTAGTTTTGCAACACATGAGTTCTCGGGCGCGCCCAGCGAGGGGATTTTATAGTTGTCATTTTCGTCCAATTTGTTACTATATCGTTTGCTTTATTGGCAGGTAGCGGGCAAAGCCGGTGCGCGGGCGTGGTGGCGCGGAAAGCAAAGAGAGAGGTGAGCAGACGCCGTGGCTCGGCACTTGGCGGAGGCAACCTTATTGGATATTGACCAAGAAAGAGGGGTATGGGGATCCCATTCAACAGCGTGTTTTGCCAACGAAGGCATAAGCGCGTAGACGTCATGAGCCATCAAGGCTCGAGCAATGATTGCGACATGCCTGTCAGGGCCGGGCCTGACTGGCCTCCGAGACAGAATTATGTCCGCCTCAGGCGGACGAAGAGATGACTCCGGTGAAATCAGCCTGGGGCTGAAGTGCCCGAAATGCATAGCCGAAAACAAAAAACGGCCTTGACAGGGCGCGCTTTCAGAGGTGACGCATGGAAGTGATGACAGTACACTTTTGGGGCAACCTCCGGGTATCTGTCGCCCAGAGCAATAATCGCCATATAGGCGCATTTGTAAGGTCACTGCGAGCGAATAGATGCAACCTCGCGTGGTAGATTGCGGTATAAGATGAATAAACATCTGGACAAGGTAATTGTCCGGGAAAACCATACAAATGAGTAAGGGTTTTTTGTTGACCAAGGCGTGATGGGGAGTTATCTTGTAATAGAAAGTGAGGGAAGGTCAGAATGGAAATTGGCCTTATATATTCCAGCAAGGACCCGCGTCAAGCTAAAACAATGGATTTTGTGAAGAAGTTCGTACGGGAACGGGGGATACTGGCAGATATCGTCGAGTCAGAACAGCCGGTGGAATCGCCTACCGTTATTGTCAACGGCCGTGCTCTGAAGGACCAGCGGCAGAAGCGGAGAGGCACGACGGAGGCGATGTATCCCTCAACTTCCGATATAGCTCGCTTTCTTGAACGACAACTTTGGGGCATATAGTACTGCTACCCGGTTAGCTCTGAGACAGCTTTTCGTACGAACTGCTTTCCGACGAAGAAACGCTAAGGCGTCGGCGGTGGCTCTTGGCGGTAGGGGGAGTGTGTGCATTTGTCGGTCTGATATTTGGCAGGTCAGACCCCCTGTAGACCCAACCTTTATACTTGGCCTGTTATCTTTCCGTCAAGAAATGCGATTAGCTCCGGGGTTTTCATACGTACCTGCTCCATCGTATCGCGCTCACGAACAGTCATGGTTTCGTCCTTGATCGTTTGCCCGTCGACCGTTACGCAATAGGGGCAGCCGGCTTCATCCATACGGGCGTAGCGGCGGCCAATCGCGCCGGAGATATCGTAGAAGGTCTTGAATCGTTTTTTCAGTTCGTGATAGACATTCTCTGCAAACTCCGGCATGCCTTCTTTCTTCACTAGAGGGAACACAGCTACTTTTATCGGGGCTACTTTGGGTGATAGGCGCATGAAGACGCGCTTTTCCCCTTTGATCTCCATCTCGTCATAACCGTCCACCAGAAGGGTTAAAAGCGTACGGTCGCATCCGGCTGAGGTTTCAATAATGTATGGGATGAACTTCTCGCTGAACTGCTCGTCCCGGTAACCCATGTCTTTCCCGGTAGCTTCCTGGTGACGCTTCAGGTCAAAGTCGGTGCGATTGTGGATACCTTCCAGTTCCTGCCAGCCAAACGGGAATTCGTACTCAATATCATAAGCCGTCTTGGCGTAATGCGCCAGTTCCTTGTCATCGTGTTGGTGCCAGCGGAGTTTGGTTGTTTTGATTCCAAGTTCTTCATACCACCCCCAGCGCTGCTCGCGCCAGTATTCGAACCACTTTTCATCTTCAGGGGGATGCACAAAAAACTGCATCTCCATCTGCTCAAATTCGCGTGTACGAAAGATGAAATTGCCGGGGGTGATTTCGTTGCGGAAAGCCTTGCCGATTTGAGCGATTCCAAACGGTATTTTCTGCCGGGAGGAGTTCTTGACATTGAGAAAATTGACGTATATCCCCTGAGCGGTTTCCGGCCGCAGGAAAACGGTGCTGGCATCGTCTTCTACCGGCCCCATAAAGGTTTTGAACATCAAGTTGAACTGCCGCGCTTCGGTGAGTTCGCCGCCGCACTCCAGCGGCGTTTTTGAAGGTTTGAGAGGGCATCGGCTTTCGGCCAGTTTGTCAGCTCGAAAACGCGCCTTGCAGGTTTTGCAGTCCACCATCGGGTCATTAAACTCCGAAACGTGACCGGAAGTGTGCCAGACCTGTGGGTGCATCAAAATAGCGGCGTCAAGTCCCTCGATATCGTCGCGGCGGTTGGTCATGGCATCCCACCAGAAGTTCTTCAGGTTGCGTTTCAGTTCCGCTCCGAGAGGTCCGTAATCCCAGCAGGAGTTGAGGCCGCCGTAGATTTCTGATGAAGGATAAATGAACCCACGCCGCTTGCACAGCGAGACGAGTTTATCCATGAGGTCGTTGGTGTTTTTTTTTGCGCTCATTGTTGCCTGTTTCCTTTTCCGTTCGCCAGATTACCGTTTCTCAATTCCTCGAGGAACTCCAGTGATTTCAGTCCCGAAACAAGACCCGTCTGATAATTCGCAAACTTAGTCAGCGCGTCCAGAAGACGTGTCACTTCACCGTAGCCTATCGGCACGCCGGCAGCCTCGCTAAGGGAAGCGTTTTGTAACGCTACCAGGCGCTTTGAGCTCTCACGAGAGAAGGGAATATAGTAATCTCCGGCGGTTTGGCAAGCGCTGCAGACAATCCCACCCCGCTCAGGGCAGAACAACACCTCCCCGGTCTCTGTTTCACATGTTTGGGCCGTCCTGCCGCAACCGACACAGTTGGCCAGCGAGGGATGGTAACCCAGTTGAGACAGCAGGCCCATGAAAAACGCAAGAAATACTGGCGGGAGAGACCTCTTGTCAACGGTCTCTGTCAGTTTGAGAAATGAGACGAAGAAACTGTACAACGAGGGCTGAGGCTGTTCCTCGGAAAGCAGGTGATGCAGCAGCTCGCACGCTGCCGATGCATACGCCAGCCGCCCCATCGTCCCTTCTTTCTCGAAGGCAAACAGCTCCACCAGTTCCGTCTCAGACACGTATCCTTTTGAGGTCCTCACTGACTTGTAGAAAGTTATCTCCAGCCGGGCAAACGGCATCAGCCTGCCTCGCTTCGTTTTGAAGCGTCGCCCCCCCTTGTCAACCAGGATGATTTTGCCGAAGTCACGGCTGAACAACTCTACCGTTCGCGATGATTCCGACCAGTTGAATGATTTCAGGATGATGGCTTCGGTTTTTTCCAGAGCCATTACTTTACTGACCGGGGTATCGGTAAATCGTCTCGTTGGGGCGGGCCATGCGATACTTGGTACGCGCTATGTATTCGATGTAACTGGGATCGTTCTCAAGCATCTTCTTGACCCTAGCGGCGTCGATAAGCTCAATAGTGAGTTGGCGATTGGTTTCGATCAACCCCTTCCTTTGCAGCTCCAGGCGTGCGATGCGAGGTACACTGTAGGTACCGACCATCACCGAATAGCAGAATAAAAGACCAAGCGCCCAGAAACCATATCTGATTGCCTTCCGCCGCAGCCGCTTGTCGGTATTGGCCAGCCGACGGACGAAGTTCTCCGCCAGCGGGGCAAAAAATGAACGGGACTGTTTTACTCTGCGTGGCATATCATAATTATAATAGCCCTCTTCCTACCGGGTGCAAGTTAAAATTGCAATCTTTGATGATTGATCTGAACACCTCCTGATTGTGGGGCAACCTCTTCGAGTCTGCCCACGTTCGATTGGGTTAGAGAAAGGGGCAGGACTATCCTAACCCGCATAATTTATAAGATACTAACCATGTCATTGCGAGGAGTCCGCCACAGGCAGACGACGTGGCAATCCCTTGCAGCGGAGGTAGCTACACAATTGAGATCGCCACGTCCGCCTTAGGCGGACTCGCGATGACATACTGTCAGAACCGCTATGGAATAAGTTTCAGTTTGTGAATAATGCGGGCTAAGAGTCTCAACATAGCAGACGTGGCACGAGTACGTATGGTCTTTTGTATAAAGTTTTAATTGATTTGGTTAGGCATCGTGGTTAAAATTAGGATCTAATGTGCTTATGGATGGTGCGTTATGAGTGACGAAAAAGAGACAGGCGAGATATCACAAACGGGAGTTTCGACTCGGAAAGAGACGATTCTTTCCGGTATGCAACCAACCGGGTCGCTGCACGTCGGCAACCTCGAAGGGGCACTGCGTAACTGGGTTCGTCTTCAGGACCGCTACTGGATGTATCTCTGCATTGTCGATTGGCATGCACTCACGGCGG
>Ga0315551_10000081_pt1 | contig 72546 bp, 36 predicted proteins | sample SalMarSW160290MG_FD_203678 | JGI IMG/M metagenome (GOLD analysis project Ga0315551, IMG submission 203678) | Salt marsh sediment microbial communities from the Plum Island Ecosystem LTER, Massachusetts, United States - Salt Marsh Sediment SW1602-90 ...
CCGGTAATTATTTCTTCCTGACCCGGCATCGGACGTGAGAAATGAATAGGTTCCATGAATACTCCGTAGATTTTTGGATCGACCTCTCCGATTGTTCTATCAACATCAATTTTAACTGTTGCTGTCTCTGCTAACAAGGAAAAAGAAAGAACAGACAGTAAAGTAACGAGTAATTTTTTCATTATAGTCTCCTATTTTATTGGCAAACAATTAATTTGATTATGAGTTTATGATTACCAATATTTGTTACAGCTTTTAATTTTTTCATTTTTTCCTCCTCGTATTGTTATGATATATCATTTAAAGAATAACAATTTTTTTGTATCAGTAAAAGAACCGGTTGTTAATCTATATAAATATACACCTGTGGGCAAATTTGATGCATTCCACTCAACTTTATAATAACCTGCTTACTTTTTATCCTTTCCAATACTGATATCTCTTGCCCAAGTAAATTATAGACAACCAACTTTACCTCCTCACTATCCTAGTCTCAAATAGATTAGTCTATTTATTAAATTATTATATTTCATAAATTTTGTCAAGTGGTAATTCTTGCGCCGGAATTTCGAATTCTTTCCTGTAAAAACCGATGCCTGTAGGTAAATAACCATTACCGGCTGGTTGACTGCCCATTGTATTGTCGTGCACAAAAGTACCTTCTACAACCCAATCGTGCGGAACGTTAACCTCTTTCCAGTCGGCTGGATAGAAAACTTTGTAGCTATTCATGTCCGTGTAGTCAATGACAGTGTCTTTGGTAATTACTTCAACATTTATATCTGTTATCCCACCTTGGCCGCCAACTTTTACTTGGCGTTTTATGGTTATATCGCCTTTGTGGAACTGCCAATTAAAATCAAAGCACTCTCTAACTCTTTTAACTGGATTTGATTGTTGTATGTTTTGCGCACTTCCTTCAGCAGGTAATGACGATAATAGAAAAATTGCTAAGCCCCAAAATGTTGTCAATCTTTTAAATTTCTGATTCATAAATTATTTACTCTCACTTTGTTTATTATTATTTTAATTAGAAAACAACAATGTTTCATACCAATTAAATTTAAAGCAATTTTATTGTTGATAAATTTTAAACATGATTATAAATTAATATTCCTTATTTCACCTGGAATAAAAGATCTGCTGTCTGGAGTCCTTCGGATTCTGCGGAAAGACGGATTGCGCCTTGTTCACGTTTCGATTGTATGACAACAAGAGCCAAACCATTGAATGCCTTCCGGTAATCGGCTTTGAAATACTCATGGCTAATAGGATTGCCGTTGCCCACTCCGGCAATAATGCCCTCGCCTTTGATTTTAAATTTTACGAGGTTGTCGGCGTTGGGACAGACACGACCTTCCTGATCTACGATCTCGACTTTGACATATGAGAGATCCTCACCATCGGTGCTGATTTCGATACGATCAGGTGTCAGTATTATTTTTGCCGGAATACTTGCGGTTTGTACTTCGTCAGTGCACACTATTTTCCCGTTGTTTTTTGCAGCTGCTTTTAATATTCCCGGAGTATAAGGAACTTTCCATTCCAAATGCAAAGCCTCTGTTTTACAGAATTTCCTTTCGCCCAGGGACTTTCCATTCAAAAACAATTCCACCGACTCACAATTGCTGTAGCACCAGACCGGTATCTCTTGCCCTTCGAAATCTTGCCAGTTCCAGTGTGGAAGAATGTGAACCATTGGTCTGTCCGTCCACTGGCTCTGGTACAGGTAGTAGCGGTCTTTTGGAAAACCGCATAAATCCACAATACCGAAATAAGAACTCACTGATGGCCAGCTAAAAGGTGATGGTTCGCCGATGTAATCAAAACCCGTCCACACGAATTCACCTGCGAGCCAGGGTGCGCTTTTGACTGCCTTGAAGGTTGATTCCGCTACATTACCCCAACTGGGAGCGACTATGTCGTAAGAAGCGCACTGATTGTTTAACTCCTTTTCGATTTTAAGCGTGTCCCCATCTTGAACCAGGTTATATTCCCCACGCGTACTGACAGCCGAAGCAGTTTCAGAGGCGATCAGTTTCGCCTTGCCCTTCAAAGTTTGGTAAAAGGACATTTGATAATTGATACCTAAAACGTCGAGCGGTTTTGAAAAACCGCTTTCGATGGCTGCTTCCGGTGTATTGCATCCCGAAGTAACCGGTCGTGTCGGGTCTTCCGTATGACAAATGTCAACAAGTCGCTTCGACATCCCGTACGCATTGGCACCGTTTTGTTCAGGGATTTCGTTACCGATACTCCACAGTATAATACTGGGATGGTTCCTGTCGCGACGAATCATGTCCGTTAAGTCCCTCTTACTCCATTCGTCAAAAAACTGACCATACCCATACATCGTTTTGTTCCTTATCCATTCATCGAATGCCTCATCCATGACCAGGAAACCCATACGGTCACATAAATCCAGCAGTTCGGGTGCAGGGGGATTGTGGCTTGTGCGTATGGCGTTACAACCCATGCTCTTCATGATTTCTAACTGACGCTCGATTGCCCGCTTGTTTACGGCAGCGCCCAGGCATCCTAAATCATGATGAAGGCACACGCCCTTGATATCGACATGTTTGCCGTTTAAGAAAAATCCCTTGTCTATGGTAAATTCAAAATTACGTATTCCGAAAGGCGTTTCACCAGTATCAGTAATATTGCCGTTCACATGAACTTTGGATTTAACGCGGTAAAGGGTTGGATTTTCCAGCGACCACAATTTGGGCTTTGAAAGTTTGATAAACTGTTCAAAAATGTTGATGCTGTCTGCTTCCACTTCTTTAAGGGAGCTACTACTGGCAGATTCGTGCCCGAACTCATCCACAATGACGGTTTCAAGTGTTACTTTCCGGGCAGAGGTTGATTGATTTAGGATCTTCGTTTCAACGCGAACTGTGGCCTCGCTTTCGGATACATCCGGGGTTGTAACATATGTTCCCCAGTGCGCAATATGAACCGGGGCTGTTACCGTTAATCGCACATTCCGGTAAATACCTGCGCCGGAATACCAGCGTGAGCACGGCTGCGCTACATCGACCCTGACCGCCAAAACATTTTTATCACTGCCAAACCTCAGGTGTTTGGTCAATTCATACTGAAAGCTGGAATAGCCGTATGGTCGATTGCCGAGATGAACACCGTTGATCCAGACATCGCTGTTCATATACACACCGTCAAATTCGATGAATACACGCTTATCTTGAATGTCTTCGGGCAATTTAAACTCTTTTCTGTACCAGCCAGTGCCCGCGTTTATGTAACCCGCGCCGCTTCCTCCCGGGCAAGTCGATTCAAAAGGCCCCTCTATTATTTTCTCTCCTTCATTATAAATACCGCCTCCCATAATGCCGTCAAACACCCTAACTGCGATGCTGTTTTTTACGCCGTAGCGAATGATTTCGTGGGGTACTTTATAATACCGTAAGATATCCCATGCGGTCGTATAGTTGGGTGGGAAAGAACCCATACCGCCCACTTTCACACCGTTGAAATAAGTCTCGTCAGCGTCGTCAATTTTGCCGAGATTTATAAAAATGTCTTTCCCTTTTAACTCCGCAGGGATAGTCAACTCACGGCGGTACCAGCCGTATACATTATCCGGTGTATATTTCGAATGTTCTTCCCAGGTCGAAGGAAGCTTTACAATCTGCCAGGAATCCTCATCTATATCGGGATTCTTCCAGAGCATGTTGTCGCCTTTATTGAATTTCCATTCTCCTTTCACTATATGGAACTCAGGCGTATCCTTCTTTTTAGTATTGGATGGGAAATGCCCTTCAATACTCCAATCGTGAGGTAGATCAAGCAGTCTCCAATGTGAATCATCCAACGATGGATTTTGTCCGTCCTGAATGTCTCCAAGGTGGAACAACCATGAATCAGTGAACAACTCTGTTGCCCGCGGAGAATCGGAGGTACGGTAAAATGTAGCTGATAAAACAGCAACAAATATAAAGATACTGGTAATTAGAATAGAATAGGATTTAATTTTCATCAGATACCTCCTGATTATTTTTCAGTTATGACTTAATAAGCTGTTTGAATTTCATTATATAATAGTTCAGTTTTTTAATTCCCACCAGTTTAGATTTAATAGAAAACCTCTACCACCGATAAACTTAAAATACATATCATGGATACCGGATACATCGCTAACAGGGCAGCTATTTGTGATCCAATTTTGCCATCCATTGGTTCCTGTAACAACTAAATTGCCGATGAGTTTTCCATCGGGGCTGTCAAGATGTATTTCAATATTTCCACCATTCGAAGCTGAGGAAACCCTGGCATAACAAGAGGATGCACCTTCGCCAAAGTCAACACCGCTGAATTTAATCCAATCGCCATTCTGAATAAATCCAATGTTTTTTCCTCCATCGGAATCACTACATGTTTCGTCCTGAACTCCTGACTGTTCATTGTATTCAACAGCTTTATTCCTGATATATGGATTACGGTTGGTAACTCTTACTTGAACCGGAATTGAACTGACATTTCCAAATTCGTCAGTATAGCTTATGGTTACAATAGCTTCCCCGTTCGATTTCGCTTCAATTGTCCCTTTTGATGCAATTGTTACTTGAGGATCAGAGCTCTTATAGAACGCGTTATTTGTTATATCTACAGTGTGACCGTCAACAAATTCCGCTGTAATAACAATGTTCAGTTTACTTTCTTTAAAAAGCGTAAGATTGTTTTTGTCAGACAGTATTCTTTTTACGGTATGTTCATCTTTATAGCTTTTGACAAGTACATACAGTGAATCAAATTTTCCTTTATAACTAACTGTCAGATTCACCAATCCATAATTTATTCCTTCAATTAAACCTTTATTAATTTTTACAATTCCATCCTGATTTGCCGATACAGATGCCGATGAGCTCACATCTTTTTGTGAGCCATCAGAATAAATTGCTCTAACTATTAATGGAAGAGTGTTCATGCCTGAAACTGTATCTATCTTATACTTTTGTACCGAAGCATTTATAGCTGCCAATTTGCTTTTTTTCTTCTTTTCTATAAATTTCCAGTAATCAAAATTGAAAAGCTTTTCGCCAGAATTACCTTTAAATATCAGAAATAAATCGTGAACGCCGGAAACATTGTTTATAGAGGCTGATTCCAATTCCCAACAATCCCAACCACCAGTGTTTGAAACCGGTAAGGAACCAATTTTAGCGCCATTGAGACTGTCAATACGTAATTCGATTTCACCGCCATTTAAAGCGCTTGCAACCCTGACGCTAAAAACTCCGGCTCCTTTATCCTCAAAATTCACACCTTTGACTTTAATAAAATCACCATTATCGATATCGGTGACATAAACATGGTTTGTACTTTTCTTTTCGGTTTCAATACCCGATTCCCACGCCATAGTTTCTGCTTCTGTTCTTATAAATGGATTCAAAGCGCCTATCTGAGGCGCCCCGGTTTCTGACCACCAGGGAAGCTTTTGAATAGTACCATCGGGATTGTAGTTCATTTTCTCAACACAAACCGAACGTCTTTCGCGATGAATACTAGTTAGCGAAAAATTAATGGCATAATTAAAACCAAATACATACGAGTTCCCCTTGTAATCAATTATCCCGGGATGGTTACCTGATGATTTTTGATTGGGATCCATGATCATTCCTTTGTATTCCCATGGACCTGTCGGGCTATTGCTCATTGCATAACCCATACCTTCCGGGCAACAGGTCGATGCATAAGCCAGGTAATAATGACCATTCCGTTTGTAAAGCCATGGACCTTCCTGGTAATTCGGTGGTCTCGACGATATTTTGGCAACGCTGCCCGAATAAGAAATCATGTCCTCATTCAGTTTTACATAATAACAATTGGGATTTCCCCAATATAGATAAGCTTGCCCGTCATCGTCGACGAATACGGTTGGGTCGATATCTTCTCCACTATTGGCGATTAAAGGTTTTCCGAGAGGATCAGTAAACGGTCCGTAAGGACTATCCGAGACCGCAACGCCAATTGCCATTGGTCCGGTTTTTTGAGCCACCGGACAATATAAATAAAATTTACCATTTCTAAAGACACACTGGGGCGCCCATGCGTTATTTTCTGCCGCCCAACTGAATGTCTTAAGAGACGCAATGATTCCACAGTCTGTCCAATTGACCATATCAGTGGATGTATAAAGCATCCAGTTAAGCATATGAAATCCGGTGGCATCATCTTCATCATGACTGGTATAAAGGTATACACTGTCTTCATACACCATCGGGGCAGGATCAGCGGTATACTTGGTTTGTATTATCGGATTGTCTGCATAACAAATCGGCACCAAAGCTTTTGCAATGATCATTACAGCGCCAATAAAGAGTTTTCGGATTCCAGATATCTTCATTTTTATATCAAATTTTTCCTGATTTTATTAGTATTTATTATCAGAACTTCATATCCTCTCAATATTTCAAGGGAACATAATTCGTTCCCCGTTTAAAATTATATCTTTACAGCTTAACCTTTACTTTCTTTCCTTTATAGGTTACCTCTTTATCGATACTCTCAATAGCATCCATTCCGGCGCCTTTATTTTTTGCAACTCGTACAATGTTGAAATGGCGCTTTTTAAGCATTCCGGGGAATGAACCTTTTCGATCGCTTATGGTCAACACCTTTTTACTATCGTTCCAGCTAAAAGTAATGATTGAATACGATCCCTTTTCATAATTATAATTGTCATTTTCATCTTCATATAGTGTGAACTCACCATCGGCACCGGGATAGACTCTGATTTCAACGGGGTCGCTTTTCTCTGTGGAATACTGTATGAACGGTCCCATTGGAATGATAGAACCGGCTTTAACAAAAAGAGGAATTATATTTAGAGGTGCTGATGTCGTTATTGTTTGACCACCTTTAAATTGTTTTCCTGTCCAAAAATTAAACCACGAAGCTGATTTTGGCAGGTAGACATTCCATTCGTTTACTCCGGCCTCCGTGATTGGGGCAACCAAAATTGATTTTCCGAACATATATTCATAGGCTTGTCCAACGGCAACAGCATCTTCTCTAAAATCCATTACCAGCGGGCGCATCATGGTCGATCCGTTTTTCGTAATCTGCCATGCTTCGGAATATATATAAGGGAGTAAGCGGTAACGCAGATCCAGCATATTTCGCATGTTCTCTTCTACTATTTCCCCATACTTCCATGGTTCGGTTTCTGTCTGATAACCATGGTTACGGAAGATGGGATTGAATGTTCCCCATTGGTGCCAACGGGTAAGCAATTCATGAAACTTCTCATCGGTATATTGCGAACTGCCCGGGCGAAAGAACCCACCAATGTCAGTAGTCCAGTATGGCAATCCGGTAATAGTATAATTTAATCCGGCTACAATTTGTCTTTCATAGGTATCCCAGTTCCCGCCGACATCGCCCGACCAGTTTATGGTGCCATATCTTTGCTGACCGAGAAAAGCCGACCGTGTCATGATACAGACCCTTTTTTCGGATGTTGTTTTGCGCTGTCCTTCATAAACAGACTGGCTTACTAACAATGGATAGATTAAACGGTAAAAATCGCCCAATCCCATGTAGGTTTTCACCCCTCTTAAAGCATCATTTTCGGGTTCGGTGGCATCCATCCACCACGAATCGACACCGTGAATAAATAAGTTTTCTTTTAATGTATTCCAGTATTCTTTTCTTGTTTCCGGGTTGAAATAATCTAACCAGGGGCTATTGGGAATATAGCGATTTTTTGCCGCGTACTCCCGACCTATTCTTGAATTCTTATCCGGGTTTGACCAGATTGAAATATTAAAATGTGCATTTAAATCGTGTATTTCTTTGATAAAACCTGACGGATTGGGATAATGGGTTTCGTCGAACTGTGGAACACCCCAGCCATTTTTGCCCCAGTATTGCCAGTCCTGCACAATCACATCCATCGGGAGATTTCTTCTCCGGAATTCCCTGACGGTTTCCACCAGATGCGTTCCCGACGTGTAACGTTCACGGCATTGCCAGAAGCCATATGCCCAACGAGGCAGCATAGGAACATTACCAGAAAGATTCCGATAAGTGGCTATGACGCTGTCAGCCGAAGGTCCGTAAAACACGACATAATCAAGCAGTTTGGCATTGGGAGAACGAAATGTGATAAAATCATCTGTAAGTTTCCACGACATCCCGGGTGTGTTGCTTGATTTACAGACCAGCTGTACCTGGTGTTCTCCGGCTTCTAAAACCACCAGCGCACATGCGGTGGGCGTAAGCCAAAAATTACTCATGTCTATGCATGGTTTTCCGTCGATAACCACATATTGACGGTTGTCCATATCACCAAGATCTAGGAAAATAGAATATTCCCCGTCCACCGGTACTTTAAATGTGCCGAAATAAAGCGACTGGTTTTGCGAAACTTTTTGTGTCCCGGTTGTGGTTGTAACTTCAGCCATCTTGTTTTTGCCGGCGGATGAATCTTGTTTTTCGAGTGCTACAAAATTGTCAGCCGGATTAAAATCGGTAAGCCCATATTGATGCCAAAGTAAACCGTATCCTTTGCTTGAATAGATAAATGGTAACGAAATTTGGGAATTGACCTGTGTTAAACGTCGGCTGACCCTCTTCAGATTATAATGCCCATCCTGGAACTGCCCTAAGCCGAAAATAAATTCGTCATTTGGTGATTCAAAACTCTGTTCTGCCATAAAGCAAGGTTCACCCATAACAGAATCGGGCACCAGTTTCCGGCTGCCCGATTTTTCATTCAAAAATATTTTTCCTGACTTATCCGCAAATGACAATTTTCCGGTTTGCTTATCCAGTGCAATAATAATGTTTTTACCTTCTATTTCGAGTTTTGAAGGTGAATCAACAACCCCAAATCGGCGAGTTGGGATACTCGAAGTCAAAATAAGCTCTGGCACCTGCACTTCAGCATCCTGATAAAATCTAATTCTAACAGCATTCTCTGTCAAGGGACATATGCTCAATGTTCCGTTGGATAGATTAACCTCTATTTTATCATTTTGCTGTTTAAAATCTTTCACGACCCGTCCCTGACAAATAACAGAGAACAGACACACTAATAAAAAGTATTTTAATTCCATTTTCATAGTAATTATACCTTCAATTTTTAATCAAAAAACATTCTAAAACTAACAACGTTAAATAATCCGATTTTAGTCGAACTTGTTCGCTCATTTATTTAAGTAACAAAAGTTTCTTGCTATCACGGTACGTTCCGGCTTCGATTCTATAGAAATACACTCCACTGTTCAAATGCGAAGCGTCAAATGTTACGGAATGCACGCCTGCACTTTGATGTTCTCTGTTAAGCAATGTTTCAACTTCCCTTCCAAGAGTATCGAATAGCTTTAAAGTCACAAAAGAACTTACCGGTAATTGATAGCCGATGTTTGTGATTGTATTAAAAGGATTTGGGTCGTTTTGATATAAATTATATGAATCAATATACCTCATGCCTTCTATCATAATCATTTGGACCGATCTCCCCGGTGAAGTAAATCTAATTTCATTATCAATAGTATCATCAATAGTGTACGAATTCGCCCTGATATTGAATAATTGATCATAAGGTCCCCAATGATTTGTGCTTGGGCCTTCTCCGTTAATATAAACATCCTGCGAAAAAACTTCCTCTGTTCCTCCTGTAAACGAGTATATATAGTATTTTTCGCCAACGTCAGTTGAGTCTATACCTACGGTGATTACTTCATCATCCGTACCTATATTAATAATAATCATCGCGGTTTCACCGGATGAATATTTTGAAGCATAACTAAAAATATCAGAGTCGGAAGAGGTGGTGGAAATTGCATGATCACCATAAAAATTCGGCAGGTAAGCAAGATAATAAAATTCCGCGTGGGGACTATTTGAATTGGAACCATACGCTTCAAACAATTCTTCCAACAGCCATCTTGCACCTAATCCGTAATTGTTTTTAATCATTTCACACATACAAACAACAGCCTCTATACCGTTTATGTAAGATGTATGTCTCTCCTGCTCCTCACACTCAACATCACCCCAACAGGGGAACATATTATACTCTGTTACAGCAATGGGTTTTGGATATGCTCCTTTATCAACGAAGTCCTGTTGTAGAAAATCCACAAAATCTGTAAGATCTGTTGGACTCGTTAGTACGCTCTTTATATCTGCTGAATTATCGAAATAGCAATGTATAACATAATAGTCTGCATAATCACCTACTTCTCTAAAGAATCCTTCGTTCCAAGTTCTATCAACAAAATTCCAGCTTGCTTCACCATTAATGACAACCTGTCCACCTATATAAATTGTAGCTCCAATTTGCGCGGCGGCATTTTTCATTGAATCAACAAAAACCTTAAAATGCTTTCCATACAGTTCCCCTGTAATAATTTGAGGTTGGCCGTCTTTGTTAATTGCTGTATCAATCATCCACCCATATTCCCATGGACCGCCATTTTCATTGCCAATTTCCCAGAACTTTGTACGTCTGTTATCATAACGTACCCAGTCAGCAGCGAGATGCGCGGCTTGAGCTACCGGATCGTCACTTGTTCCATAGCGTGCATACCCGTAATTAATAGTTATTAATCCTTCATTAACATCAGTGTTCTCACGAAGTGCATAATACTGATCGGTTGTAGTTACCCAATCCTCTGTTCCATCGTGCCCACTAAATACTAATTTATCTGCAGTTCCAGCTGTACTGTTGTATGTTTGACCATCATAAATCGAATCCGGAACATCAGATGGCACCTCGTTAAAGAAATACCCGTTTGACCAGCTCCCGCCGGGAAAACGAATGAGAGTAGGTGCAAAAAGCGCAGTGTTTTCTATCAATTCTGGATCTTCATGGGATCCAAACCAGGCTGCAATTGCGTTACCAAACACATATTTGGAAATCTTTCCGAGCGTGTCTTCATTAATTGTAACTATAACTGAAGCGGAGTCAACAGGTTTTTCTGCATTCACTGCCCGAGGTATCTCTGCTATCTTTGATTTAAAATCATCAAGGAAACAATTCTCAATACTCTGGCCATAAAGTGTAAAGTTAATTAAGAATGGTACTATTCCCAAAATGATATAACTTATTCTATTCATAAAACTATCCTTATCATTATCGTATTATTCATAAATTATTTTTTCTCAATTTCAATTATAATCCCTGACGTTCATCCTATTCTTCTTTCAAGGAAATCTTCAGGTTCAAAAAAAGACCGTTATTTGAGCAACAGAAGATTATTGGTTTCATGGTTGTCTCCAGCCTGAGGTCTATTGCTTCGTCATTGTTATCAGGAATACATCATTCTCACGAATTTCCAGTTCTTTTATAAAAGGTTCGCCGGTTTTTATTTTTATCTTTTCACTGGAAATCGCAGAACCATCATTGAGGGCTTTAATTTTCTGAACCTGCTCTTTTGTTAATTGACGGGGTCTGCCCATGTCAAAATATGTTGTGTAGGGATCGTTTACGCGATAGCCGACTTTGTAGATGTCAACCCTGTACTTACCTGCAGGAACTTCAGAAATATTTATTTTTACTTTCCCTTTTGATTTTGCCGGTAAATCCTGGATGTAATAATCCTGATTATTGATAGAATCGGGAAGTGTATAGGTAAAATCCCAAAGCAAAACCTGAATATTTCCCTCGTCATCTTTACATGCCCATGAACTGGAATTGTTATTTTTCAACTCTGTATATCCAAGTTGATTCATGAACTTGTAGGCGTAGAAAACAGGTTTGTTGATTGCCTGGTAATTTAACATACCAAAGCCGCCATGAAAGGGTGTAAAGCGTGGTCCGGGTTCTTCAAAAATATCTGTGAATACCCAGTACGACATTGAAGTCGCCACATCTCCAACTTTTTTGATTCTATCAAGCACGTAGGCTGCTTCATGATAACTATCATGTATCGGATCGGCAGGGGTGTATGAAGAACTCCATTCGGTGTAATGAAGTTCTAATCCCGGCATGGAAGAACCTTCAATTTCTTTTCTGGAATTCAGGACATCAATACTCAAGCTCATTGGATTCTTGGCAAGAACAGTCCCGGAATTTCCATATTCATCAAGAAATCCCTGGTCTACGCCGTAGGCATGCGTGCTGATAAAATCTAACGGAATATTATTCTTACGGCAAAAGTCAATTAATTCGACTTCCCATGCGGCTCCCGCGGTAGCAGGTCCGCCAACCCGATAATCTTTGTTGACGCTTTTTACAGCAATAGCAGAATGCTTATACAGTTTGAAATATTCTTCCTGCGTTCCCGTCCAGAATCCTGGTGTAAGGTTCGGCTCGTTCCAAACTTCAAAATACCATGTCTTTACTTCATCCGCGCCATAGCGTTCTGTGAAATGAAGAGTCAGATTGCGGATTAGCTCTTCCCACTTTTTGTAATCTTTCGGTGGTGTGACATTCCCTCTCCACCAGAAAATGGTTTCTCTTCCGCTTGCCAGCGCTTCCGGCATAAATCCTAATTCGATAAAAGGTTTCATTCCGATGCTGAGAATGAAATCGTATAACACGTCTATGTACTGAAAATTATATTCCAGATTTCCATTTCTGTCTTCACGATAAACACCCATATCATCGGTTAACAGCCCGTGCATGCGGATATATTTAAAACCGCATTCTTTCTTTACGTATATCAATTGCTGCTGCCAATCAGCCCGCAAACCCTCATTGGCTCTACCTGCGCCAATACATTCCTTAAACATTGTGTTCAAAGGACCTTCAACCTGATTGAAATCAAGATTGATTATCCGTTCAGGCAAGCCTGATTGTGCAAATACGCTGGTAACACACAAACTGACAAGAATGGTTACCATTCTCATACTTGTTCTCAAATACTTTTTCATCATTAGATTAATCTCCCCTTTTTTGAGCAATAAAAGTTACTTGGCGTCATATTTTTTTCCAGCTCCAAACATTATTACTCCTTATTTTAATACTTCTATAAGCATAAAAATAAACGACTTATTTTAACTCAATAAACTCGGGTTCAAAAGGTTTAATCGTGAATCCGTCAGTATAATCTTTATTAAACAGAATACTTCTCGATCTGCCCTTGAGTTCTATCTTTTTGGTTTCACCACTCACATTCAAATATAACAGATGATCTTCATCTATCTGCCTTGCCATAACATCATCAGGTACTTTCGGGCCTTTTTTTATTGAAAGTTCGCTGATCAAATCGTCCAGTAGAGGGCTTAATACTTCTCCTCTTGCAGGAAGACCAATATAAATTGCCCTTCCTTTTCCATATTTATTGGAAGTAATAACCGGGTAATCTTTATCCAGGCTGGTTATATTTCCTAAGACTTCAGCACCTCCGGGTTCAATTACATCGAACCGGGGCGATTCGGATTCGATATATTTGCCTTTATAACTCACTCGTATTTTTTTTCCTTTATATGAAATTCTTGAAATTTCATTCATACTCTCAATTTCTTCATAGTTACCTATTCTAATTCCAAAAACATCACTTAACAAACCCGGGCGAGTACTTGCAAATACCTGGTTGGTGGTATCCACAACTGCTGAATAGCTTGTCATTATCGCAGTGCCTCCATTATATATATAGTCACGAATTTTTTTGGCTGTTAATGGATCCATGACTGCTACACCGGGTATGATCAATAGTTTATATTTTAGGTCGCTGCGGCTGATATCAAGCATTCGTACATCCATATTGCGGTTAAAAAACTGGTTAAAAAAGGTTCCAACCTGGCCTTCATGTTGTTCCGGATAAGAATAACTTACTATCTGGCTTGGGAATGAAAAAGCCAATCCAACTTCAGCTTTCAGTTTATAAGGGAAATATTTTTCAATTTTTTTAAATTCCGTGGCAATTTTTTTGTATTCATCGTATTTGCGGTTCGGAATACCATCCCAATCGATCAATCCTTCCAGATACTGTTCTTCACCGCTATGCATACTTTGCCATGTCCATCCGCAAACCATCTGGTTGCCAAACATCAGCGAAGCATAAGCTTGCTTTCTGCAGGAATTAGGAACAGCAGTCATGGTTGTAAATTCGTTACACCAGAAAGGATTTGTGCTTTCATATTGAATGCGTACAATACCAAATGAAGCCCACAAAATACCCCCGTTGTTAATTAAGGAGGGACCTGCATAAAATCCCTCACCTCCGCGTGTCATTTTACCAGAATAGGCAATGGGGGCATAGTCGAAAAACTTCGTATAACTGAAATACCATGCATTCGTATTTAGCAGGGCATTTGGTGCATTGGTATTTACTTTATCGATGACTTTAAAGAGTAATTGATTGATTTCATCTGAAACAAAACGCCTGAAATCTAGCATTTTTTCGGGCACATCGTTATAGTGGGTCGATACAGGAAAGCCAATTTCTTCCCATTGGTTAATCCTTCTCGACCAGCGCTGCGTTGCCCATGCTTTATTCAAATTATCAAGGTTCTTGTATTTATTCCTTAACCAGACAATGAATCTTTGTCTTGCAGTTTCGGAATAAGAAATTCGTCCATCGCCCGATTCATTATCAATTCCAAAGGCCAGCAATGCCGGATGGTTTGCATATTGTTTTGTGATGGCATCGGTAAAGCGCAAAGCATATTTCTGGTACATCGGGTCCCCAATGTCTTCCATATAGCGATGATTGGGATACAACACGTCACCACTCTTATCGGTAATACTAATCGATGGGTATTTATGGTGCAGCCAGATTGGAGCAGGACGAATAGCGATATCAAGAATAACCTTGATACCAGCCTGATTCATCATATCCATAACCTTATCAAACCAAGCAAAGTCGAATTTTCCTTCAGACGGTTCGTAAGAGTCCCAGGCCAAATGACCCATGCGGACAACTTTAAACCCGGCATCTTTCATCAGTTGAATATCATGCTGCACTTTTTCAGGATTTTTATCATCATGAGGATGATAGTTCACCCCGACATACAAACCTTGAGCTTTCAAAAAAAAGCTAAAAAAGAATAGAATGGCAATTGAAAACAGAATCGTTTTTTTCCTTGTTTTCATATCTTTACCCCCAATCTTATCATTCATAACGACATTCTCTTGTAGGTTTATTTAATCATAATTTTAATCATCTTTAAATCTTTTACGTCGGAACTGTTTCCATATAAAATCTCATACTCTCCGGAGGTTACAGCCATTTTCCTGCTTGCCCTATCGAAAAACTCGAACGCAGAATAAGGCAGGTTGATAACTGCCCGGCCGGTCTGGCCTGCAGCCACATCGATCCTTTGAAAACCTCTGAGTGTTTTTAACGGTCCATCCGTGTCGTTTACCTTACGCAGGTACACCTGAACGATTTCAGTTCCGTCGCGTTTGCCTTTATTGATAACCGGGATGGTAAGCTCGATCGATTCGTTCGTTTTTATTACAGTTTTACTGAGATTTGCGTTACCGATTGCAAAGGTAGTATAACTCAATCCAAATCCAAACGGGAAAAGCGGATCGGACATATAGCGATAAGTTCGCTTTTTCATCGAATAATCTTCAAAATCCGGCAATTGCTGCAGGTTTCTGTAAAAAGTAATCGGCAGTTTACCAGACGGATTATAATCACCAAAAAGGACATCAGCCACGGCCTGTCCGCCGGATTCACCAGCATACCACGCCTGGAGGATTGCATCACAGGTTTTGGTTTCGGGAACCAAAGCAATGGCCGAGCCTGAACAATTCACAAAAACAATCTTTTTCCCGGCTTGTTTCAGAGCTTTCAGGCAATTACGCTGTACCGAAGGAAGTTCAATATCGGTACGGTCTCCGTTCTTGAAACCCGGGTATGATACCGGCATCTCTTCGCCTTCAAACAGCGTAGAAAGACCGCCGACAAATATGACCACATCAATGTTCTGAAGTTTCTTTAAAAGCTCGGTATAATCCACATCTACTTCTTTACCAAAATTAAATTCGATGTTTGCCTGCCAATTATACAACTGGGCATATCGTATTTCTATTTTATATTTTTTACCGGCTTCGACCTTGAACGGATGTCTTGACGGGAGTGTTCTCCAATTATCATACTTTGTAATAGATTCTCCGTTTACCAACAATTCAAAGTGTCCCGTTGCTCCACATTTAAATACGATTTCTTCGCTTTGAGACGGCACAAACTCGGTTTCATATTTAGCCGAAAAGCCTTCGAGCTGAACTCCGGGCGCAAATTCATGTTGTCCGGCAGTCGTTAATTTCAGGGGATTAACTATCTGCTGAGTTGTTACAATATCTCCCTTAAATTCTGCGTTGTTCCAATACGTGGCTTTAAAACCTTTTTTGCCGTCAATCGAACATTTCGAAAAATAGCTTTCTGTGACTTTATCTTCAACCAGATCGCATCCTTTGTCATAAAGAATCTTATCAACCGAAAGTCTTGATGTAATCCCGTCCAGAATTGTGATTGTTCGAACCGGTTTTCCGTTATAATTGCCCCACAACATCGGTTCATCATCCGCATTGGGGCCAATGACAGCAATCTTGTGAATGGTTTTTTTAAAGGGGAGAATATTGTTTTTATTCTGAAGCAGTGTCATGGAACGACGCGCCATTTCCAAAGCAAGTTTTCTATGCTCTTTATTATTGACAACTGACATGGGGATTTTTGACCAGGGGACTAACGCATCATCATCCATTTCACCCAGGTCGAAACGTCCAATCAGTACACGCATTAGACGTATGTCAATCTCATCTTCAGTTATCAATCCTTTTACAACGGCTTCAGGCAATCTTTTATAATTATGGTTATTCCATTGGCATTCAAGATCGGTTCCTGCCAGAACACCTTTGGCAGCAGCATGGACAACATCGGAGGACACTTTATGGCTGGTGAAAAAATCGGTAATGGCGCCACAGTCAGCAACAACAAGGTTTTTGTAGTGCCATTCATCACGAAGGATTCGTTGTAAGAGTCTTGTGTTACCGCAGCAGGGGTCATCGTCCAGACGCTGATAGGCGCACATCACCTGGCGGACATCGGCTTCCTGAACCAATGCTTTAAATGCAGGAAGATAAGTTTCCCGCAAGTCACGCGGATCGATATCATTCAGGTTAATTTCATGCCGGCTCCATTCCGGCCCGGAATGCACGGCATAATGCTTGGCACAGGCCAGCAGCTTTCGGTATCTCGCATCGGCAGGTCCCTGCAGGCCTTTCACTACCGAAATACCCATACGTGACATCAGGTAAGGATCTTCACCATAAGTTTCCTGACCGCGTCCCCATCGCGGGTCACGGAATACGTTGACATTGGGCGTCCACACCGAAAGGCTCAGAAAACGCCTGTTTCCCTCCCCATTTCGAATGGCTTCATGATACTTGGCACGCGTTTCGTCCGAAGTCGCGCTGAATATCCGATGAACCAGTTCATCGTCAAACGAGGCGGCCATGCCGATTGGTTCGGGGAAAACGGTAACATCATCATTATTAGCAAGGCCATGCAAGGCTTCGCTCCACCAGTTGAAATTTTTAATTCCCAGACGGGGAATTGCATCCGATACATCACACATCAGAGCCGCTTTTTCTTCCAATGTGAGACGGGAAATTAAATCTTTCGCTCTTTCTTCCGAACTCAGATTTGGATTTTGATAGGGCAGTTGTTGTCCCCATAAAGTTGCTATAAACAGAAAAATTGCTATAACGCATAATATTTTCTTACAGTTTTTGGGTAATAATAATTTCATAACATAACTCCTTCCTACAAGTAAAAATCCATCCGTTATTCTCTTATATTCTGACTACAACCTTTTCGCCTGTATATGTAACCTCTTTATCATACTTCTTGACAGCATCCGTTCCCGTCCCTGTACCGGGAGCAACATTAATAATATTGAAGATACGCGCATTGAGCATTCCGGGGAAAGAACCCTGCCTGTCGCTGATGGTTAAAACTTTCTTTTCATCATCCCATTCAAAAAGAATAGTGGAATAATATCCCTTCTCATAATTATAATTGTCATTTTCATCTTCATATAGTGTAAACTCGCCATCAGCACCCGGATAGATACGTATTTCAAGATCATCCCATTTTTTCTCTGTGGCATATTGCACCTTTGGCCCAAACGGAATAATGGAACCCGCCTTTACATAAAGAGGCAAGATGTCAATCGGTGTCTCTTTATTTTGAGTTTGTCCACCGCTATACTTTTCGCCGGTCCAGAAATCATACCAATCGGATCCTTTGGGCAGATAAACTTCTTCATCTTTTATCGTGCTGAAATCTTCAACATTGGTCGTATCATTTCCTTGAATACCGATTTTTGAATACATCGGCCTGGTGACCGGGCAAACCAACAGAGACTTTCCGAACATATACTGGTCGTTGATATCGAGTGCCTCTTTATCATCGGCAAAATCCATCACCAGGGCACGCATCATACTCGATTGGTTGGCAGTAACGTCCCACGAGGTAGAATAAATATAGGGTAACAATCTGTAACGCAGGTTAATGAATTTTTCAATGACATCGTACACCTTGTCACCCTTTTTACCAAACTGATAGATTTCACGAGGGGCATCGGTGCCGTGTGAACGCATCATCGGGCAGAATGCGCCGAACTGGATCCAGCGCGCGTAGAGTTCACAGTAATCGGCATCCTCAAGTTTTTTCGGATATTCCCAGAGAAAGAATCCGCCTATATCGCTGTTCCAGTGTGGAATGCCGCAGAGTGAAAAGTTGAGTCCTGCCGAAATCTGATTTCTAAGTGCATCCCAGGATGTCACCACATCACCCGACCAGGTATTGGCGCCGTAACGCTGCTGTCCGGCAAAGGCCGAACGGGTAAGAATAAACACTCTCTTGTCGGATGTGACCGAACGCTGGTGATCATAGACGCCACTTACTGTCATTAAGGGAAAGGCATTGCGTACTTTCCGGAAAGAACCCAGATAGGTTTGATTGTCGAAATCGGAAGGTTTGAATTGCATATGGTCAGGTTCTGATGAATCTATCCACCATCCGTCCATTCCAAGCGAAAAGATACCTTTGTTCAGGTACTTCCAGTAAATATCACGCGCTAAAGGATGATAAGGATCGTACACCCTGACCCCTGAAGGATAATCCATATTGGGCGGCCATTTTTCCGAACCGGATTGCGGCCATGTTTGAAAATCCATAAGCGCGCTAATTTTATCTAATTCTTTATATTGTTTTGTTTGGGGACCAAAAGAGTTCCAGATGGAAATGATCATCTGCGCATTCAGGTTGTGCACGTCATCAACCATCTTTTGTGGATCGTAAAATTCGGGATTCAGGAATTCCATGGCGTTCCACAGGTAATTGTTGCCCCAGTACTGCCAGTCCTGAATAATACCGTCTAAAGGAACTCCCAGTTCGCGGTATTTTTTAACCACTCCTACTGTTTCATCCTGACTTTTATAACGCTCTTTGCTTTGCCAATAACCGTAAGTCCATAATGGGAACATCGGCACCTGACCCGTAAGATCACGCATTTGGGCAATCACACCATCGGCATTGCCGCCGTACATAAAATAATAATCAATACAATCACCGACTTCCGAGGTAAACGAAGTTTCGTCTTTGTTATCGATAAAAGTAGTTGGCGAATAGTTATCCCAGAAAACACCGTACCCTTTTACGGATTGAAAAAACGGAATAAAATCTTCCGTATTGTTTTGTACCATGTATACCTTTTGGTTGCGCTGTATCATTTTACCTTTTTGCTGTTGTCCCAAACCGTAGATAGCTTCATCTTTATGCAAAACAAATGACTGATACACATTGTAGGTCTTAATATCTGCATCGTTGAAATCTATAAACGCAATGCCCGCTTCTTTCTCGCTTAAAAGCGGCCCGGCCCCGGCGGACGGAGTTGTAAATGAAACCTTGCCGTTTTTCAGGTTTAGGACAACCATAAGGATTTCACTTTTCAGGGAAAGTTCGTCTCCCTGCCGCTTAATGCTATAAGCCGTTTTTTGCGGAGTTTTAATAACCGACAGGCTTTCTTTTATAAAGGTTTTGCCTTTGGGCCATTTCAGTACCCTTACTGTGGACGGACTGTAGAACTGAATTTCAACTTCGATAGAATTAATTATTGATTTTATACCCAAATCAGTTTTCTGAAAAGTTTGAGCTTTAATGCTACCAAATAGGACAAATGCTAATAATATGATGATCAAAAGTTTTTTATTCATATTAACATTCTCCTATAGTTACTTATAAAAAATTTCTTGAATTGTAATCTTTCTCATATTGTCTCCTATTGACGGTTATCAGATTTCTCTTCCTTTATTAGAGTTTTTATCACAAACCCGCCATAAGGATGCATCGTGATCGTGACGGGCGCTGAAAATTTGATTTCTCTTTTTATAAAACCTTTTTCATGATCCGAATCGGTAATGATAGTACCTTTTGATGAATTATCAATGAAAGGAACATTGAGCGTTATTGTGCGTTCAGAGTTTTCGCCGTTGATACCTGCAATGTACCACCTGTCATCCTTTTTTCTTGCCAATACGACATATTTCCCGGGGAAACCGTCGATAAATTTCACGTCATCCCAGGTTTCAGGCAAGGCGCTCATATATTCCTTAACAAAATCTTTTTGAGCAGCCATACCGTTTGGTGTCTCGGCAATATGTTGAATACCCGAAGTAAAAATAACCGATGAAGCTATTTCAAAACCACCGGTGGTTCTGCGTGTGATATTGGGAATGCCTGAAAAATTCACAGGCGTAAAATCCATCGGATCAAAGAGGTTTCTTGTGAATGGAATGATTGTACAATGTGAAGGTTGATTATCTGCAAAGTACTGTCCAAAAGTTACATATTCTTCTCCCCTGATAGCTTCCATGCTTACTAAATTGGGATACGTTCTATGCCATCCCCTTGGGAAAGTACAGCCATGAAAGTTTACTGCAAGATTGTATTTCGCAGCATCTTTCAAGATATCGATGTAATATTTCATCATGGACTGTCCATCACCACCAAAAAAATCTACTTTAATACCGCTAATGCCCATATCTTTCAACTTCTGAAACTCGGCGCGTCTCGATTCCTTTGTAAGCATTTTATCGCGCGGTGTGAGTGTCGTTGTATTCCAATCGCCTGCTGAATTATACCATAATAAAACTTTTACGTTTTTGCTTTTGGCATAATCTGCGAGTTGTTTTATCTTTTCGTATCCAATTTGAGTATCCCAAAAAGCATCTATGAGACAATACCTCCAATTCATGGAAGCTGCAAAATCGATGAATCGTCGCTGAGCACCGTAAACAGTTGAATCATCTTTTAGAATAACCCAGCTCCAGGATGCAATCCCCGGCTGAAGCCATGAAGAAACATCATATCGGGCTGGATTAGCTAAATCGGTTCCTAAAGTAGATTCAACAAGATCTGCCAAATTATCAGTAAGTGCAATAATCCGCCAGGGAGTATACCACGGTAAAACAGATTCCGGCAAAACAGGTTCGCCCGGCCTACCTTCCTGCGGCTGGGGAAATTGTACCGAATATTCGCCGTCGGGAGAAAATTGGCTTAAACGTGATCCGCAATAGTTCGTATCAACGGCAGTTTCTGTAATACTCATCCAGTATTTCCCGAAATTAAAAAGTGCGGGTATCACCCATCCTGCTTGATTTGGTGCATTTGTACCAACAGGTATATTTATATTATAATATTCTTCATAAGAGGGTGAAGAGAAGCACCATCCCATTCGCGCATCCGGACACTGCTGCAGAAAGGCTTTTGTAGAACGGTCAAAGTGATAGGAGGTTACTTCTTTAAAAATTTTTACAGTTGTATCCGTTTTGCCCGGGAAATGATACCTGAATGCAACGCCATCATTAGATACCTGAAAAATGATATTTATGGGTTTTGTATTTGAATTTTTCAAATACAAAACACGCTTGTTGCCTGTATAGCTGCAATTTAACCGTTTGCCATGCAACAGTGTATAATTGTCCGTTACTATACTTTCACTTGACACCGAATCAAGTATAAGGTTAGTTGAAAAGTTATCGTCGCTTCTGATGATTCCTAATTTCGATTGCTTGAGAATAGTTGAACCCGAATGAGAGACAGAATAAACTGGTTCACCGGTAGAAGTAAGCCAAAAGTTGACAGAGATTTTATCATTTGGACTTTTTAACGTATAACTCTCCTTGCAAAAAGCATCTGTAAAAAAAGTTATCACAAACAGGATCAGCAGAAATTTTACATTTTTTATCATTTGAATCTCCTTTTTCTTATAAAATCAAAAGTCATAAATTACGTTTGTATATTTAATCAGCAATTTTCAAAAGAGCTTCGAACAACAGAGCTTATATAATCGGATTCTTTAAACATTAATATTACTCAATTGTAATCGTTTTTTTCAAACGGATATCTTTTGATGAACTGCCAACTTGAATTTCAAACTTCCCCAGTTCTGTTTTAAAATCGTTTGTTTTGATATCATAAAATGAAAATTCAGATGCCGGTATTTTGAATATCATTGTTTTGCTCTCTCCGGGGGCAAGTGTAATCCTTTTAAACCGTTTCAATTGATTGATTGGCACTTTAATAGTTGCATCCACATCATGAACATAAACCTGAGCAACTTCATCACCTTTTAGTTGGCCGGTGTTTTGTACTGTAAATTGGATTTCAACCACATCATCTTTTTTGATTTTGTCTGCGTTAAGTTTAAAATTGCTATATTCAAATTGAGTGTATGAGAGTCCATGCCCAAAGGGGTATAGAACAGGCTGATCAAAATATAGATATGTACGCGGATGATTAATAAGATCATAATCAGAAAAAGGAGGAAGCTGTTGTGTTGATGCATAGAATGTTTCAGGAAGTTTGCCGCCGGGATTCACATCACCGAATAAAACATCTGCAATTGCCTTTCCGCCAAATTCTCCTGGATACCATGCTTCTACGATTGCATTTGCTTTGTCTTCTGTACCTGCAAGCGCTATCGGCCCCCCATTTATAAGAACAAAAACAATATTAGGATTAACGGATGCGACTTCAGCAATTAAATTTCTCTGAACGATAGGCAATTCAATTTCAGTGCGGTCAAGTTCTTCCTGCGAAATTCCAGGTGAAATACCAAGTATGAGGATAACCGCATCATTTTTTGCAGCAACTTCCTTAGCTTTACTAAAGTCTTTTTGGCGAAGATCCCATGTTAACCTTGCACTTGCACCCAGAGCATTTTCAAAATATTCGAATTTGACTTCATATTCTTTACCTGGTTTGAGTTCGGCTTCTACACGAATAGGTTTTTCAGCATGTTCAGTCCAATCATCAATTAATAACTTTCCATCTAAATAAAGGCGTGAACCATCATCAGCGCTAGTACCGATATGATGGATGGTTTCAGGCGGAATTATTTTTCCTCTCCACCGGACGGAAAATTGATCTTCCGGAACACCGGGAGCAGGGGAATTGGTACCGAAACTAAAATCTACCATTGCATCTATTCTGGTTAAAACAGGTTGTCCGGATAAATTCATATTATCAAAATACTCACCCTTCATTCCGGTTTTATCAGTTCCTTCAACTTTAGCGAAATATTGCGGTTCAACGGGCCTTAACAATCCGCCGCCAATATGGCATCCCAGTGCATATTCTACTTCAATCCCAAGAGCAGCAGCTTTATCTTTTATTCCTTCAAGGGGACTCACCCGAACATTAGGAAAACCGCTGTAAATACCCAACTGAGCTTCCTCAGCATTTGGACCGATGACTGCAATCGATTTTATTTTATCCTTATTTAAAGGCAATATCCCTTTATTTTTAAGGAGAACGATTGATTTCTGCGCAGCTTCAAGCGCCAGATCACGATGTTCTTTGCAGTTAAGTTTATCTGGTGTGATTGAACTATAAGGTACCGCTTCAGGCTGATCGAACTCGCCTAGTCTGAAACGCGCTGAAAGAACTCTTTCTAAAGCCAGATCAAGGTCTTTTTCTTCCAGTAATCGTTTATCAAGAGCTTCCTTTAGGAATAGACGATACGCTACTCCACAATTCAGGTCGCAGCCGGCAAGGATGCTCCTGGCTGCCGCTTCCGCACCGGTTTTGAAAAAATGATGTCCGTATAACATGTCAAAAATACCACCGCAATCAGATACCACATACCCTTCAAAACCCCATTTACGCCTTAACAGGTCATTTAACAAAAACATATTTGCATTGCAAGGAACTTGATTGAGTTCATTATATGCGCCCATTATGGAGTAGGCTTTGCCTTCAACGATCGCTTGATGAAATGCCGGCAAATAATATTCATACAAACTGCGCATGTCCACATCGGAAGAACCGGTATGGCGGCGTTCTTCCTCATTATTTGCAATAAAGTGTTTGGGAGTGGAAACGGTTTTTAAATAATATGGATCATCTCCCTGCATGCCTTGAACAAAAGCAACACCCATTCGGGAAAGCAGATAAGGATCTTCACTATAGGATTCTTCATTACGTCCCCAGCGTGGATCCCGTGCGATATTAATCGTAGGACTCCAGTAGGTTAATCCATTACCCTTAATAACATTTAATGCACGTGCTTCATCAGATATAGCTGAACTTACACGATATACAAGATCGGGGTCCCATGCGGAACCCATCGCAACAGCTTGCGGAAAGGAAGTGGCACCGCTTGCAAGCACTCCGTGTAAAGCTTCACTCCAATAGTTGTATTTAGCAAGTCCTAAACGAGGAATTGAATCTGATTGATTGGTTAATTGATTAATCTTCTCATCAACTGTCATCAAACTTATTAGATCAGCAAGTCTTTCTTTATAAGAATTGGGCTTATAGACATTTACAATTATGGAACCATTTACCGAGTTATTACTTTTACCTGAGAGAATTAATAAATAATAGCCGGGACGGGGGAAGGTAACTTCCGTAACAGGATTAGAAGCATCTTTAAAAACGACTTTTGAGTTTTGAGGGCATATCCATTCTACTTTTATTTTGTTTGAGGACGCACTTCCTTTGAGCTGTGCAGAGTGTGTCTTTTCCCAATTTATGATTTGATTACTGCCTGCATTAATTGCAATAGTTTGAGCGAACAATAAAGTAGAGTTTAGAAGCAATAGAACTACTATTCCACTTATTGATTTGATGATTCTCCGTTCCATTTAATTCTCCATCTTTTACTTGTTACAATTTTGAAAAGATATATCTTTCTCCTGGTTTGGTTTCAAAATTATATAAATAAGTATTTTTTAATTTGACATTTTCAAGAGTTGCCTTATTAGAAATTATAGGTTTTTTTACTCCTGGTGTTTGGTAAAAAGGATTTCGATTTTCACCTATTGCAGATTTAAGACTTGCTCTTCCTTCTGCTCTTAATTTTGTATAAGAACGAATCCTGCAGTTTCCTCCGAGGGCCGATTTGATAACTAACTTTGAGATTTTTCCATTTTTCCATTCCATATTTTCTATTTCAAATCCGCCACGGGCGCGAAGACCCTTTACATTTCCATTTTGCCAAACATCCGGCAAGGCAGGAAGTGCAAAGATTGCGCCATCATCGCTCTGTAACAGCATTTCTGCAACGCCGGCAGTAAAACCAAAATTCCCATCAATTTGAAAAGGAGGATGGGCATCAAACATGTTCGGATAAGTCCCGCCGCCGGCAGAAAAATTAATATGCTTGTAGTCCAATTTTCCAACAAGCTTTATTTGATCTTTGATTAATTTAAATGCGTGGTTGCCGTCTAAGAAACGAGCCCACAGATTGATCTTCCAGTTCATCGACCAACCCGTTGAAGGATCTCCACGATAGATAAGTGACGTACGAGCAGCGTTAAAAAGTTCTGGTGTTCTGAATGGTGAAATTTGATTGGAGGGATAGACTCCATATAAATGCGAAATATGCCTGTGATGGTCTTCTGGGTTGTCCCAATCTTGCATCCATTCCTGTAATTGCCCCCATTGTCCAATCTGCATCGGAGGTAAACGTTTCAGCGTCTCTTTTATTTTTTTTACTAATTCCTTATCAGTCTTTAAAATTTCTGCAGATTTTATAGTTTTCGTGAACAGATCAAAAAGTAATTGGTTATCCATGGTTGTACCTGAGCTAATCGAAGACTCAGGATGAACTGCCGGAGAATTTTCCGGAGAAACTGAAGGACAAACAACCAGCCATTTATGCTGCGGTTCTTCGGTTAAAAAACTAAGGTAAAATTCGACCGCACTTTTCATTACCGGATATACCGATCTAAGATATTCTCTATCACCGCTATATTCATATTTTTCCCATAGATGCTGACAGAGCCAGGCACCACCCATGGGCCACATTCCCCAAAATGAGCCATCTATAGGTCCGTTCATCCGCCAGATATCCGTATTGTGATGAAGCACCCATCCTTCTGCGCCATACATATCTTTTGCTGTCTGTCTACCGGTCCGGGAAAGTTCACGTATCATCTGAATCAGCGGTTCATTCAATTCGCTGAGGTTTGTGATTTCAGAAGGCCAATAATTCATTTCTGTGTTTATATTTACAGTATATTTACTATCCCACGGCGGATAAAGCTGATCGTTCCAAATTCCCTGAAGATTGGCAGGCTGTCCGCCGGGCCGTGAAGAAGAAATCAGCAAATAACGACCAAACTGAAAGCATAATGCTACCAATTGCGGATCATTACCTCTGGCAAATTGTTCAATACGAACATTGGTAGGATTTTTTAGGGAATCGGTTACACCCAGATCGATGCTGACTCTATTAAAATAGCGCTGATAGTCGGCAATATGATCTTTTAAGGCTTGTTCATAATCATTTTTCAGAGCTTTTTGAAGATAAGCATTTGCTCTTTCGCTGGCGTTGGCACTGATATCATTATAATTTTTAAAACTCGATGCAATTGAAATATATAGGGTCGCAACATCTGCATTGTTTACAATTATCTTATTATTGGTTGCCGATACCGAGCCTCCTTTGGTTATTATTTTAACCTGTGCTTGAAACTTAACGGCACCTTTTACAGAATCGCAATCACCTGTTACTCCCGACATGATTAATTTATCATTATCTTCAGTTGAAATATCTACAGGTGCGGGACGATTCATTGAAGCCATAAAATTAATTTTGTCGGGTTTGCTAGCTGTAATTCGAAGAATGATAACCTGGTCCGGAAACGAAGCAAAAACTTCACGCTTATATGTCACTCCATCAACATCATAGCGGGTAGCGGTTACAGCAGTTGCAATATTCGATTCCCGATAGTAATTTGTAAAATATTCATGCCCCGGAAAAGAAAGGATAAGATTCCCGACAGTTTGATAAGGCATACCTTGAGAGTTACGGCTGATAAATTTCTCATTCACCAGATCTTGAGCTTCCTTGTACTTGCCTCTGAAAATCAGTCGCCTAACTTTTGGCAATGCTTCTTTGGCATCCGAATTATCATTACGGTATGGCTGACCAGCCCAAACTGTATTTTCATTGAGCTGAATTTCTTCTCGCGAAGGATTTCCAAATACCATAGCACCTAAGCGACCATTACCAACAGGCAACGCCTCGACCCATTGTTTGGCAGGTTGATTATACCATAGTTTTAGCAATGAACTGCTTTGCGCTTGTACATTTAGTTTAAACAGTAAACAGAATAAAAATGAGAAAAGAAGGGAACCTAGGTTCTTCAGTTTAGTATTTTTTAGCAAGTTAATCTCCTGTTTCTTAAGGAACAAAATCATTTTGTAAACTTATGGTTGTTCTAAATCACTTAATATCAATAAATCCACCCTTGTCCAGAGTAATAAATATTAAAACAATTACTATTCAAAAGAAAATAAATACATGTTTTCATATCGATTATTTCCTTTTTTAAAAAGTCCCTATCTCATAATAGACATTTTCTTGGTCTCTGTGAAATCTCTTGCTCTTAATGTATAGAAATACATTCCATTAGCCAAACGCGAAGCGTCGAATGTTACGGAATGCATGCCGGCAGAGAACTCTTTTTCTGCGAGTACTGCTACTTCTTGACCGAGAAGATTGTAAACTTTTAAAGAAACAAAAGAATTATTAGGAACTCCGAATCTAATAGTCGTAGATAGAGTAAAGGGATTTGGATAATTCTGCTCTAAAACATAGTTTTTTGTAATTTGGGAAGAGGACGGCTCCTCAATAGATGAAAGAGAAGTATCACCTTCGATTAAAAACTTAAGCGTTCGAAGTTGAAAAAGCTCACCTGCACCGCCTGTAAATCTTAAATACACATCGTGCCTGCCTGATACCGAATCCACCCCACATTTAAATACACTGTAAGTTCCCCAATCACCGGTATTGCCAATATTGCATTCTGCTATTTTATCACCGGTAACAATAGAATCAAGCCATACTTCAATGATTCCCCCAGAAGTGGCACTTGAAGCTAAGAATCCCAATGAATCTGGAACTTTCCAATATTCAGTGCTGCCGCCAAATTCAACCCCCGCGTAAAGTGCCCAATCGTTATTATGTATACTATCCAATGCAGATGTTCTGCGCGTACCAAATTGGTTAGCCGGCCATTCAGCCATGATAGGAGTATATGCATCACGATAAATATAGAGATCAAAAAATACCTCACTGTCTCCGTCAACATACAATCCCTGCCTGGTTCCGGTAAATGTTACAAAATCGGAATATGAATCAATTATAGATACATTAAAGTTCCCACCGACTTGTACCCAGTCTATGCCGTTCCCGCTGAAATAACCGCTAATAATATGGTTTTCCCTGATGATCCTGAGCCACAAGGTATCCCCCGCCGTATTAGCCATTTGGTATTCTGTGCCGTCAAAACTGAATACTATTACTCTATTGCTGGCCTCATCTACAGAACTGAATAATCTTACAAACATCGTTTCATCCCCCCTCATAATTCTAAGCCCGGCTTCGTCATTCGTCGACTGCGGATCGAAATCAAGACGTGTTATGAGCGAGTAATTATGTTCCCCGTCATTCTTTATAACAGTATTTGCTGTTGTACTGTTCTTAGGTGATAGGCGCAACCATCCGGTCCGGTCGGTTAGGGAATGTAAGGCATCAGGGGTATAACCTAAAAATGACCATTCGGGGTCCAACTCTGTAGAATCAAAAAAATCGGATTTTGGAACCATCCAGGGAATACCACTGCTTGGAAGATCCGGTGCTGTAAAGTAACTATTGATAGGATAATCGGCAACAGGCTTTAAAGTAGAATCATAACGAACCTGGTTTAAAAGCCCCTGCCGCCCCTGTCCTTTCCATTCTCCTTTCGCATATAAAGGATGAACCACCCAATGGGTACTATCATCCAGCATCACCACGGGTGAGGCATGATTAGGGCTCGTAAAAAGAGCACCCGATTTCTCGGGATCGCTTTCATTAAAAAAATCACCCAGCATTTCCCACGATGCCGAATCGGCAGTAAGTGTGTCGCTTCTCATAACTTTTTGACCTCCGGCTAAATCCCGGGCAAACGAATAATAATAATAATCTTCATATTTCCACATTACCGGGCCTTCTGCCCAGCTATATGGGTAACCAGGTGCCGGATTTAACCAGTCAAGATTATAAACTACACCTGTAGGTTGTCCGTCAGTTCCCAATTCTACAATACCACCATTGGGTTGACCGTTTTTGACAACCAGATACCATTTGCTGTCATCATCGATGAATATGGAATTGTCATATCCTAATGTATAAGGAAGTTGCGGAGGATTAGCCACCTGTACCGGATCGCTCCAGGGCCCACTGGGATCACTCGCTGTAACAAAATACATCGTATTTGATCGTGAAAAGAAATCCCAGTATTGACCGTTATAATATACCATGTGCCCTCCCCAACATCCGCCTCCGGGTGAGTCACCGTAATTTGACCACGATGCTTTTACAGGTTGGGCAATTGCTTCCCAATGAACTAAATCGGTTGAATGAAAAATAACCGGTGTTACATTGAAAGATGAGCCTGTTGTATAAAAATCATCGCCTATTTTTGTTAAAGTGCAGTCCGGGTGGTCTCCGGGAATAACAGGGTTCATATAAGTTTGAAACGATGGAGATTGTCCGTACCCGTAATTTCCCATTATGAAATAACAACTCAGCAATACGAATATTTTTTTCATTTTTTCCCTCCTAGTTTTGTTATGATATCTCATTTTACAAGTAACAATTTCTTTATACCAGTAAAAGAGCCAGCTGTTAATCTGTAGAAATATACACCTGTCGGCAAGTTCGAAGCCTTCCACTCTACTTTATGATAACCTGCTTCCTTCTTTCCCCTCTCCAATACTGCTATCTCTTGCCCTAACGCATTGTATACCTTTAAATCTACTTTCTCATCCTTAGGCAATTCATACTCTATAAACGTCACTGAAGTAAATGGATTAGGATAATTCTGCTTCAATCGATAACTTATAGGCTTCTCCGCTATCTGCACTCCCGTCCATACTGAATCCTTGAACTTACCTATTACAAACGCAAACATCCCTAACTCACTTATCCCCCCGCGCTTCACAGTATAAGGCCTTGTCGTGAAATTAAACTCGTAATCTCCACTACCTGCCTCTGTTGTATCACTTCCCATCAAAAATATCCTCGCATTATCCTCTCTGCTACTCCTAAATAAATTGTTCTCATGCAGTGAAGACGGATTCCATCCAAACTTCAAATCGTAATCTCCACCGTCTACTGCACCTTCTGCTATGTTCCATTTCAATTTAATACGCGGCTTTGTTGTTTGATACGTCGTGTCCATAACTGCTCCTACCGATATAGTATCATAATCTCCATTATTGGTTATCCACAAAGGACAATATGAAACCGTGCTTCCTCCGCTTGCTCCTATGGGATATAATACCTCTGTAGAATTCCCCACCGGCAACAACAACTTCCCTCCTCCGTCTGTGTTTACAAACGCTGTAGTTACTGACTCCGTTGTTGCTGACCTCGCTGTCAATGCATTTGCTCCTAACACTAACTTACCTCCTAAATTCAAATTACCTCTTATCTGTCTTGTGGAGTGCAAGTTTACTCCAGAATTATTCGAAATTATTAAATCCTTTGGACCCTCGACAACCGGAAATTCAAGCTCTGCCGTCGTCTGGTCACTACTACCCGAGTATTTCAACGCCCCATCCTCGCCATAGCTCAATACCTCACTTACTGATAGCAACAACCCATCCTTCATCTCCATTACTCCATTTACAACTACATCCCCTGACAGCGTCAATCCCATACTGTTATTCAATGTCAGGTTATTTGCCGTATCCGGTAGCAAGCTACCAGTTACCTGCGCTACAATCCCATTATATGTGTAATTTGCTGACTTGCTTAATATAATCGTGTCTCCTATCTGTTGTATATTACCATCTATTCCATTAGCGTGTGCTGTCTCTAATGTAGCTCCTGAATCCAATATAAAGTGACCACTGCCTGTCAATTCACTCGTTCCAATATTCAACGTAGTTCCACTGTCTACCTCTATCGGTAACGCATCTATCGTATTACCTGACCCTATATTCAAACTCTGTACCCCTGCTTTCTTAAATACAAACCCCGCTCCTAACGGCGTTGTCGTAACGCTCTGTATACTCGCATCTGAAGTAGAAAAATTACCACCGCTTAGATTCCATACCGTAGTACCTGTTCCTCCTTGTGTTCCTCCACTTATACTAAACTGACCTCCTGTTATGTTTATACTACCACCTTGATTTATAGTAACAGATGTCCCTCCTTCATTCGACATATGCGCAGCAACTGTCCCCGATATCTGATTAAAATCACCATTAATATTTATAACTGCCGGTGTACCTGCAGTTGGAGTACATAATTGCCATAATCCTGTTCCTGTATTCTGTATATTTATGTTTCCTAATATCGTATCTCCATTCCATCCCATACTTACATCCGATGCCTGCCCCAAACAATCCCATGTGAAGTGGTAAAAATTCTGTCCTAAACCTGATGGCGATTCACTCGTAACGCTGCTGACTTCACAGGTCGATCCTTTTCCCCACCTCGATACCGGGATTGAGCCACCGTTCCGCTCATGCACATATCGACTGCCATCTAAAAAACTTATTGTCGCAGATATATCCTGTGTGATAGAGTCATAATTTATTAAAGTTCCACTGACTGCCAAATCCGCTCCAAGTCCGTCTTTAACCAACAATGTAACACCAGGATTAATCACCAAATAACCGTCAGATGAAATAATGACTTGATCTATTGAATCCGTTGCCGTTACAGTCACCGTATCTCCACTAAGAATCTTTATTACTCCATCGGATAGATTCGGAATACTAGATGCTGGATTAATCCATGCCGAACCGTCATATTGCTCCCAAGTATTAACATCGTTCCAAGGCCCTGATTCAAAAGAGCGAAATTCGCCGACAGAGTAATAATAATCTGTACCGCCGTCAAACGCCTCAACACTAAAATAATAATCTACTCCCGCATTAAGACTATGTATTTCGATACTATCCACATCATAAACCATATAATTGTTATACAGTTTATCTGATGCTATACCATAGCGTATGACATAACCATCTGCATTTGAGACTGTATCCCAGCGGACTACAGCGTTACGCTCATCAGTATCACGCTCCACTGTAAAACCGGCAACTGGTGTGAATACAGCTTGGTTTGAATTTCCGAACACTCGAAGATCGCGAACTGCAAAATTTCCTTCCCCGGGAGTAAATATGTTTGTAAGCTTAATATAACGCGCTTGGGCAGTTGAAGCCAGTTCAATAAAATCGTGCGGGACATCCTGCGTATTTAGACTCTTATCAACGAGTGTATCCCAATTCATGCCATCGTTGGAATTTTCGATGATGTATCTTTCATATAATATATTGTCGCGCCCACGGACAAGGCTGGGAACAGTATTGTGTTCCGCAAAATTTACCTGAATAGCTTCAATATCACATTCCTTACCCAAATCAATCAACATCCATTCACCGGGATCACCAGTCTGAGCGGACCAATAAGTACGAACTTCTTCATCAACCGCATTCTCAACACCATAACCATCTAAAGAGGAAGAAGCCGCGACATATTTTTTGTGAGACAGTAAAAGCATACCGGCAAAATTGTCATCGATTGGATCGCTCTCTATCCCGGGAAGATATTGGGGGTAGTCACCAAAGACCGTATTACAGCGGATGTTGCTATCAGCGTCAACAGCAACCGGAAAAAGACCTAAACGGCGTTCGAACATATGTTTGACCGAGATAGTCATCGTTGCAATATGCCAATAGTTACTATCTTTATCCATAAATGTGCAACCATGTCCCGCCCCTGAGATAAAACCGGTCGGTTTAAATGAAAAAGGACTGTACGTCGCATATTGAAAGGGTCCTTTTGCTGAATCGGATGATACGTAGATACCATCTGCATACGTTTTGAACTCCGTTCCTGGGGCAGCATAATGAAGGTAGTATTTATTATTTATTTTGTTCATCCACGCTCCCTCAATCCAAGGTACTTCATCCAACAAATTATCATCTCCTCGTCTTTCCCACCCATGTGATGAAGCCATTGAAAAAACCAAGTCGACTTCACTACCTTTTTCCTGAAATGTTGTGGGGTCGAGTTCAACCATACGAATATTCGCAATGGTTGTTGAATTAGTTAGTCCATGATACATATATAACCTTCCATCATCATCGAGGAAAAGAGCCGGATCGCCATACGATCCAATACTTGGTCCTTCCGTCCAAACACCCGATTTAGGGTCGGCAGTCTTGTAGATTGTACCAGTTGCAGAAGGAGCATAATATACAGTATCCCCTATAACTAATGCAGCAGGTGCATAACTTTCGATGTCGATACCAGTCGGAATAATAAGTGTCCAATTATGAAGATCTGTGGAAGTCCAATAGCCACCTGAGCGAGAAGCAAAAAGATAATAGTCATCTTCGAACAAAATTACAACCGGGTCAGCGGCTTCACGGGCATCAATTGCATCAGACATAAATCTATAATTTAGATTTAAAGGATTACAGAAGGTTTGTTGCGCCTTAGCAGTCTGTGTTGCCAGAAGTAAACCGCATAACAATTGAAAGTATAAAATCCTGGCTCTCGGCGTTATTGGTTTTCGGATATTATTTTTGAAAGTGCTTAATATACAAACGCTGTCCGGCTTTTTTGCTAGTATTTTGCCTATGGCAACACTTGATGCACTGAGTAAACATGCTTTAAAAATAGAATATAGAAAAGATATTGAGATACTAAAACCAATTGTTAAAATTAATACTATCATAAAGATTCCTCCTTATAATTCATTTAAAAATAAAAAGCTAAGATAAAAGACATTTATTATTCCTCTATATTTATTATAGTTTTATTGTTAGTTCTCTCTAAGTTTGATAATATAATATAAATTTCTATAATTGTCAAGATATCGAGAAATTTCGCCAGACGTTCCAAGGCAACTAATTTTTACCCTGTTGTTTTCATGCAATATGCCACATATTATTTTCAGAATAAATGTCATATTTTTATCCGTAAGATCTGTGCTTTAAAATATTCTCTATTAATTTCTCTTTCTTCACAAGAGAATTCTCCTCCGATATTTCTGTTTGATAGATAACTTTACCTTCATACAAAATCCATATTGTACCTTCGGAAGATACTCTTACTTCTACTTTCTTTCTATATGGATTAAGTTTCCTCCTCGTTAGAGGAAGGAGTATCTCCTGTTTACAGAAACTTATTGTGCTATCGTTTGATACACTCCTCACATACCTCCTGGTAAATACTAAATCAAGATTTATACCTCTATCACTTCTATAAACACTTCCTTCCACTCTTGGTCTTCTTTTAAATCTTTTATTCCAGTAAGAAATGAATACATCCCGGAGGAAACCATTTGCTTCTCTATAGTCTCTTATTTTTGCCAACCACATCTCATTTATAAGTCTATCCTGGAGTGTTCCCAAATCCCTCTCTATCCTTCCTTTTGCCTGAGGAGAATTCGCAGGTATTAAGGTGATACCAAGATCTTTTAATATCTTTTCTATATGAGTCTCTTCATGTTCAATACTAACGTTATAATGTAATCCCCCATATCTGGTAGTTTTGAAATGGGAGGCTTTATCAACATATAAAGACATAAAAAGTCCTTTATTTTCAAGAATTTTCCTTATAACTTCCATGTTATTGAAGGCAGTATCTTTATGAAAAAATTTCGCAAATAATAGTTCATTTGTGGCATCGTCTATCATTGTTATGAGATACCAATCCTCCGGAATATTTTCCAACCATTGATAAGAAGGAAAGAATCCATCTGTATGAGCATTCCTTCTCTCGGCATCCGTTTTCTCCTTTTATAACCGCTATTTCCTTTTCTCTTTTTAGGTTTATGAAGTCTTTTTTCTATTAAAATATTCCTAATCGTACTGTAAGCAAAGATGAATACCCTCTAAATCATTTAGCTTCTCATTGAAATGGGCTATATTAAATCTACTATCGTATTTCCTCTTAAATAAACCTGAAACTCTTTCTTTCAATAGGTTCGAAATACCTTTTCTTCCGCCTCTCTTCTTTGAAACAATCCCTTCAAGTCCTTTTTCTTTAAAAGCTCTTTTTAATCTTAAAGCGTGCCGATAACTGATCCCTAAAAGTACGCTTACTTGATTACCTGTTATTTCTCTTTTAAGCCAGCTATTGATTATTTCATGTCTTTTAATATCTTTCATAGTAAGGGAATACTTTTCCAAGGTTACCTCCTTTTTCACAAAGGGGTAACCTTTTTTCTATCTTTTTTAATACAAAAAATATAAACCAGTTATTATAAATAAATGTCATGTTTTTCCTCTCAAATGCGACATTTATTTATGAAATTAAAATAGGACATTTATTTATAATAATGACACCAACTAATTTTTACCCTTGACAATTACCAGATAATTATTATGATAAATCATATGGAAATATTTAGCTCAAATAATTTGATATGCCGGAATTTATTAACTTATGGTTATAAAGTTGTCCATATGCTGATTAGAAAATAAGGTAAAGAGCAATTGAATTATCGTGATTTTAAAAATTATATAATAGTTAAATATTGAAAGTAATAAGAGTAATGTTTGAAGAGTTATATAGTAAAAGTAGAGAAGTGTTTTTTTGTTAGGCTCACTGAAGTAAGGAGGGCATGATAAAAATTATAGGTGAGAAAGTTTGGGTGTTATCTATATCTATGTTTATTCTGTTTTATCCGTGTGGTCAAAATTCTATCGAGAGGTTTCAATGTAGTTTGAATCATTATCCAAAATCTAAGGAGGTTTATAAGGCAAGAATGTTTGTCGAGTTTTTTGCGTTTAAATCAACTGGTTTAACTTATTTTGTAAACCCTAATGAAAGGAGGTTTTCATGAAAAAAGCGGAAAGGGGAAGAGAGTTGTTGCCCAGGTGGATTTTATATAGTTTGCTTGTATTTGTTGCGTTTTTTATGGTTACTCAAGATGCGAAAACGGCGGTCACCGGAAAGATTGCTGGTGTCGTCGTGGATGCTAAAACCGGTGAGCCTCTACCTGGTGCCAATGTTGTAATCGAGGGTACCGATAGAGGAACTGCCTGTGATGTGGATGGTTATTACTTCATATCAAGATTGGATCCGGGTAATTATAGCCTTCAGGCCAGAATGATGGGTTATAAAACTCTTACGATGACCGGTGTTAGGGTTATATCAGGACATACTACTCCTGCCGAATTCCAGTTAGAGGCGACGGTTATAATGGGTGAAGGAGTGACTGTCCAGGCTGAGAGAGAAGTTATTAAGATGGACCTTTCTTCCGGTTTTTTCGTTGCGGATAAAAGTGAAATAGAAGCTGTTCCTCTTATCTCAGACGTGAAACAATATCTCAACTTACAGGCCGGGATGGCAGGCTGGAGTGTTAGGGGTGGTGGTCAAGGTGAGACCAAATTGCTGGCTGATGGTTTACTTCTTGTCGACCAGAGAGTAAACGAACCTATCATGATGCCCAACCTGAGCGAGATAAAAGAGGTAAGGGTGGAAAAAGGAGGGTTTGCCGCAGAATACGCGAATGTTCGTTCGGGAGTTATAAATGTTGTAACCAGAGAAGGTTCTCCCGGAAAATACGAAGGTTCCTTTGAATTCAGATATACTCCCGGTTATCAAAAGCACAGCGGTAATTCTGTCTTTGACCCTGATAATTATAATAATGCGGTGTATTTATGGAACAAGCTGGATACTGGTTATTTGAATATTGTGCTGGATACGTTAGGTGATATTATTTCTCAGGATACGGTTATTAAATATGACAGCGTTTGCTGGAAAGGCCCTAGGGCCGTATGGGGGGATGAAGACAGCCCGTTTTACGATACACTTAAATATGAACATTATCAAGGATTTATGACATTTGGTGGATGGATATATGAGGTAAGAAGAGATACGAATATTACTACTGCTGAAATGCAGCGTGATAGATTTATGTGGATGCGCCGTATTAATGTACCCAGAACAGATTCTCTCTTATTAATCTATAACGGTGGTGATTCCATTTATGCTCCGATTTATCAAGATGATACTTTATTGATAGGTTATGAAAAGGTTGCTTATGATTTTAGTGATCAGGATAGGACTGGCGAATACGGCAATAAGCCGGATTGGACCTTGGACGCTGGCTTTGGTGGTCCCATTCCCGTTATTGGCAGTTATTTAGGGGATATGACATTTTATACTTCTTACAGGGACCATAATGAAGCGTTTGCTATTCCGGACAGCAGGGATTATTACAGAGAACGCCAGACAAGTTTAAAGCTGACTTCTCGTTTTGGTAACTTTAAGGTAAATATGAAGGGTGCCCACTCAATTATTAATTCCCTTTCCCCGTACGGCGAGGGTCACATGTGGCAAGGGGATTATCCCTCGGGGGAAATCGGACAGGGCTACCTCCGAGGCGGGTCGGATATGTTGTTCGGCGTTGCGCATTATGCTGGAAGATGGCACGGCAGTAATAAATTAAATGGCGATCAGCTGTACAGAGTAAATGCGTTAACCCCGTTCGATATTACTTCCAGAATGTACGGTCTCGCGCTGCAGCATGCTTTGTCAGAGAATACTTTTTATGATGTACATTTGACTTATCTACGCAGGAACAATAGGGCTCAATACAATTATGATGTGCCGACTCGTATGATGGGAGATACAGTGGTGCTGTGGTTTGCAGATAGTATTGGAGAAACTAAATATGCTGTGGACGACGTCCCGTATGGTTGGGCTCACCCTCTACATGAAGACAACTATGGTGCTGATGCTAGTGGCAAAGCGTCATTCGGTTTTTCCCATCAATGTGGAACCTGGAATACTTCCTGGGCACAGACCTATAGCGCGAGTTTCGGTATGAACTCACAATTAAATAAGTACAATCTGATAAAATTCGGTTTTTCGTTTCAATATGATAAACTGCATGAATATTTTATTACCAATGAGGGATGGTTCTGGCCGGAGGAAGGCGAAGACCCAACCGAGTCGAGTGAGGGTTATTTTGTTAACTATAGTTCATATCCTATTCTTGCGGGCGGCTATATTCAGGACAAGATTGAATTCGAAGGAATGTTTGCCAATTTTGGTTTGAGGTTCGATTACTCGGACCCAAATATCGAGTGGCCAGATACTACAGAGAGATATTCGCTTTTCCTTTCTTCATGGTTTAAAGATTCTTTGTTTACTCAGGGTCCTGTGGAAGGCGTGGCTTCTACCTTTCAGATAAGTCCTCGACTTGGAGTTTCATTCCCGGTATTGGAAAAAAGCAAGTTGTTCTTCAATTACGGACATTTTTACTCCCTGCCAACCAACGAGAACAGGTATAAGGTTATCTGGGGTGCACCGGGTGATCCGATTAGTTTCCTGGGGAATCCGCGTCTTACGATGGAGAGGACAGTTTCTTATGAGGTGGGTCTTGAAAGCAGCATAGCTAATACTTACTTAGCAAGGATTTCGGGTTACTATAAGGATACAGATAATGAGAGCGGTACGGTTAAATATTTAAGTTATTACGGAGATGTTAATTATACAACTAATGAAAATACCGGCTATGGCGATACAAGGGGTTTTGAATTTGAGTTTAGGAAAGACCATGGAAGATTTTTTACTGGGTGGGTAAATTATGATTACATGGTGCACACATCAGGAAGGATTGGATTAAGGCAAAATTATGAGGATCCGCTGTTACAGTCAAATGAGGCAAAGGTAGACCCCAAGGAGGATAAACCCCTTCCGCAGCCAGTTTTCAGGGCTCTATTTACATTGAAGGTGCCTCAGGATTGGGGAATATTTTTAGGAGGTTATAATCTTTCATTTTCGTATCAATGGAGAGCGGGTTACTATGATAGGTTTAATCCTTATGGTGGGGATTTTGATGAGGTTTTGGCAAATAATATCCAATGGCCGGCTACGCGTATTATAGATGTGAGTATAAACAAGAGTCTTTCGATCGGCGGTGCTACAGCTAATCTGTTTATGGATGTGCACAATATTTTTGACTGGGGTACTCTGGATGCTCAAGGCTTCGACCCTTCTTTGACTGGTGGCGTAGACCGAATTGAATATCTTAAATCCCTTCATCTCGAGATCTTTGATGAGGAACCTTTTGTGGATGATGAATCGGTAGTCGGTCCTAAAGAAGCCGGAACCGAACCGGATCATATTGGAGATTTGAAAAGCGATGATAAACCATATATAAATAATCCCAATAGAGATTACCTTTGGTACCTTGACCCCAGATATGTGCAGTTTGGAATAAGGTTCTCTTTTTAGAAGAGAAGAAAAGGAGGTTATTGAAAATGAAACATAGGAAGTTATTAATATTAATTTTTCTGCTGGCCTTTTTCCGGGTGGGTGGTGTCCATGCCCAGATTGTTAAACTGGTCAAAGTGGGAAAAACTGAAGCCAGGATATATGACCATGGCTGTCAAAGCAGTGAAGTTTGGGATTATGGTATGGTTGCGTACTATAGAGGCAGTTACTGTACTGTGGAGGATGAGATTGGTAGTACGAACTCGTGGCCAGGAGGGTTACTTAAGGATGCCGGATTGCTTTTTGGGGCTCGAAACTGGGAGGATACAACCGGACAAATATGGGATGCTTATATTACAGGAAGTTGCGCTCGTTTACGTGACCTTGATATTTATCAATTTGCTGTTCCGGATGAAGGGGGGTTGTCAATACGCAGGTATATGAGGTATCCTCTTCCGCAGATAATTGTCGATGGAGATCATTGTGAAGATCCATTTCCTATGTCTGGAGATGAGGTGGCGCCCGAAAAAATTTGGGGAACTGCCGATATAATGGTCGAGTCCGATGTCAGGTTTAGCATAGGTGTGGATGCTAAGCAGAGAGTGTTAGCCTGGAGTCAGCCCGGACATGATGATTACGTTATATGGGATTGGACATTTGTAAATACGGGTAATGTAGATAGGGATCCTGAAATCGAGCTCCCGGATCAAACATTAGAGGATGTTTATATTGCCAGAGTTACCGAGGCTATGGTAAACGGTATCGGGGACAATAAAGCACTGAGTACCTTTGCAGGAACAACAGAAAACCATGACACGACACTTGCTTATCCTCAAGGTCACGATTCTCTTCGGATTGATTATATTACTCCTCTTAGAGCAGGTGGTTTATCGAGAGATAGTTATGGTTTTAACGCCGGAGCTGGTAATTGGAGTGTTCTGACCGGAGCCCGTTTTGCTGGCTCGGCGGTTTTATTTGCCCCTAAAAGTATTGATGTTCCGCAGAACTATCCCATTTCAGATATTGCCGCAAGTAATGACCCTGCCCAGCCATGTATGCATACAAGTATGCTGGCGGAGCCCAGCTGGATTTTATTGCACAATGGAATATTGGCTGATTTTAACACAATGACACCCCAGGACCACGTTGATGCTTATGAGGTTATGGTGAAGGGAGTATTTGGTATTGACACAACAATTCCTAATTATGAAGAAGCTTATTATATGGATAGTCTTTATGATGTTTACGATACTACAGCTTCCGGACACAAGACTCATTACGAACAACCCATAGATAGATGGGGAGAGCTAGATCCGGATAGGGGATATGCCTATGCCTCAGAAATCTCGTGGATCAGGTTTGACCAGCAAGGTCATTTTTCAATAGGACCTTACCAGATGGAATTCGGGGATACTCTGAGATATGTCTTTGCCTATGTAGGTGGTGCCATAAGCAGGAAGACTTCATACCTTCTCGGTGAAGCGTGGAATGCTGGGACAGCGGCTTCTTGGCTGCCAGGTATGGATTCGGCTCAAATGGTAGAAGAGTTGAAGAGAAGAGACCCTATATTCAACGTTTATTATGATATCGGAGGTTTAACTCCTACACCTTCTCTTAATGATATAGCGAAAGACCTGTTGGTGGCTAGAGGCAGAGATTCTCTTTTCAACAACGGAATGAACGCGCAGAGAAACTTTAATATGAATTATAATATACCCGTTTCTACTGCACCTCCTTCCGTTTTTGAGGTTAATTCCAGGCCCGATATGATAAGGCTGGCATGGAGTTATGAGCCTGCTTATGAACCTTCACCTTCGGATATTGCAAAGTTTAAAATCTACAGAGCTTTAGGCGGATATGTATATGAGAAGCAAGACGTGATAGTAATAGGCGATTGGCAATTGGTCGACTCTGTTGATGGGACTGCAAGACTATATGAAGATAGGGGTGTTACTCCGGCTGTTTATTATTATTACGCGATTACAGCCGTTAGCCCCGCGGGAATTGAAAGCGGAATGTATTTGACAATGACCAAATTAGCGGCAAATTTACAAACTTATCCGGGTGACAGTCTCGAAATGGTAAGAGTTGTCCCAAATCCTTTGAATGTTAATTCTTCGGCACGTACGAGGTACAGTGAAGGAGAGGGACTAAAACTAACCTTTGTTGAGTTGCCTCCCGAATGCACAATTACTGTATTGACAGAATCGGGAAATCTGGTGACAACCATCAATCATACCAACGGAAGCGGAACGGAAGTATGGGACATTCGTAATCAATTTCTTATTACGGATTCCGATCAGCTTCCGGTGAGCGGTATTTACATCGCACATATACAGGATGATAATACTGGCGAAAGCGTTTCCCGCAAGTTCGTAATAGTAAGATAAGGGGGAGGAAAGATGAAGAAATTTATTGTTTTTATATCTATATTAGTAGTTAATCTTTCTTTTAGTGCATACGCAGTGGATAAGGTTGCCCAGACAGGATGCGGATTTTTAGATGTTGCTGCGGGTGCTCGGGCCTGCGGAATGGGAGAAGCATTTACTGTATTAGGCCAGGATGCCACCGCGCTCTTCTATAATCCTTCAGGTATTGGAAAAATCGATGCCAATATCGATTTATGTGCAGGTGGAACTCAGTGGATCGCCGATATTAATTATCTCTATCTGGCTGGTGTCTTTAATGCCGGAGTTTGGGGAAATTTCGGTTTTAGCCTTATAACTCCTGATTATGGAGAATTTTACGGCACGACGGTGGCTGAAGGTACTGAAGCAGGCTATGAGAATACTGGTCTCTTTCATGTGCACGCATTTTGTGCGGGTGTAGCTTATGCCAGAGAATTCACCGATAAGTTTACGGTCGGAATTCAGGCCAAATACGTTTCTCAACATCTTGGAGAGAATGAATTTATGGTAATTGAAGATGTTGACACTTCATTTGTAAACAGACAAAACGAAATTTCGACTCCGTCTTACGACTTCGGATTGCTTTTTTACCCCGGTTTTAAAAGTTTCGCTTTTGGTATGTCTGTTAGAAATTTCTCTCCCAGGGTAGCTTATGAACAAGTTGGTTTTGAATTGCCTTTAACTTTTGCTCTTGGTGTAGGCATGGATGTTCTGGATCTTTTTGGTGAGTATCCCGATTATTCTTTTAACATTGGAGCGGATATGTTACATCCTCGCGATTGGCAGGAACTTTATCACGTGGGAGCAGAATTCTCGTTTAAGAATATGATTTTCCTCCGAGCCGGATATAAATTTAACTATTACGCGGAAGGTTTAAACGCGGGAGTTGGTATTGAGTTAAACGGCGTGAAAATCGACTATTCATACAGCAAGCACGATTTGTATGACATGGTCAATAGAGTCTCCGGCGGATTTTCATTTTAGAAGAAACCGGACTCTGTGGGTTGAAGAAATATTAGTTGGTAAAGGGAACAAACTTCCCTAGTACTGGATAAATTTGTGTTTAAGTTAAAGGAGTGATATATGATTTCTGAATCGCAGAATATATCTCTAAAAGAGAAGATTGGCTATGCTCTGGGTGATACTGCCTCGAACCTGTTTTTTCAGACATTTATTCTGTTTATAACTATCTTTTATACGGATGTTTTTGGTATCTCAGCCAAAGCAGTGGGAACTATGTTTTTAATTACCAAGATATGGGATGCCGTCAATGATCCGATGATGGGTATGCTTGCCGATCGTACGCAAACACGCTGGGGTAAATTTCGACCCTACATACTCTGGTTTGCCATACCGTTCGGTTTAATTGGAGTATTAACTTTTACTACACCCAATCTTAGTACGGGTGGTAAGCTCATTTACGCCTACGTTACGTATACGTTGTTGATGATGCTTTATACAATTGTAAATGTCCCTTATTCGGCGTTAATGGGTGTTATCACTTCCAATGCTAGAGTTCGAACCATAGTCTCGCAGTTTCGTTTTGTAGCTGCTTTTTTTGGAGGACTTATCGTTCAATACTCGGCCCTGCGTATGGTTCAAAGATTTGGAGCGGGAAACGATGCTTTAGGCTGGCAGAGGGCAATGATTGTTCTTTCCTCTTTGGCTGTTGTGCTTTTATTTGTTACTTTTGCATCGACGAAAGAAAGGGTCAGGCCTCCGAAGGGACAGAAAACCCGTTTGAAGGACGATTTGCGTGATTTATCTAAAAATAAACCGTGGTTAATGATTGGTGGTGCGACCGTATTCCAGCTTATGTTTATTCTTATTCGAACCGGCTGTATTATGTTCTATTTTACTTATTTTGTGCAGGATCAGCAGGTAATGCTTTTAGGTAAGGCCTATAGTTTTTCTTATCAGGGTATGGTGTCTGTCTTCTTTATGGCAGGTTCGGTTGTCACAATTCTGGGATCCATTCTTGCTGGCTGGTTTAGCAAGGTTTTGGGTAAGCGGAATACTTATGCCGGTTTTTTAGGTGCCAGCGGTATATTCGCAGCACTTTTCTTTTTCTTAGGCCCGAATGATATTATTCTAATGTTTGCTTTTCAGCTCCTTGTATCTTTTGCATTGGGTCCTGTGTCGGTGCTGCAATGGGCTATGTACACGGATACAGCCGATTATTCGGAACTGGAGACCGGAAGGCGTGCAACAGGGCTTGTGATGTCTGCTTCGCTATTTGCGCTTAAGCTTGGTGTAGCTCTTGGTGCCTCTATTTTAGCCTGGATCCTGTCCGGGTATGGTTATGTGCCCAATGTGCAGCAGACAGCAACATCACTTTTGGGTATAAGAATGGCAATTAGTATTTACGCGGCTATTCCTGCCCTTATTGGTGCAGGAATTATGTTCTTCTATCCTTTGACTAATGAAAGGATGGTTGAAATTGAAAAGGAATTAAACGCCAGACGTAGCTCTGAAACAGCTTAAAGCTAGGTTAATAAATAGGTTTTTTGAATAAATAGAATTGATTGATTAAAAGGCTTAAAGATTATGGAAATAGAGATAGAATTCTCTTGCATTAAGCTGGCTGTTTAAATTGTGCTGTTTGTTCTTAAGAATTGAACAGCAATAAAAACCCCGATTTTAAAAGGAGTTATATATGAATTCTGAAACACAGAGTTTGTCTATAAGAGAAAAGATCGGTTACAGTCTTGGTGATTCTGCTGCTAACTTCTATTTTCAGATATACATCGTTTTTCTGTTCTATTTCTATACCGATGTGTTTGGTATTTCTGCCTCAGTCGTTGGAACAATGTTTTTGGTCTCTAGAATATGGGATGCGGTAAATGACCCAATGATGGGTGCCCTAGCTGATCGAACTAAGAGCCGCTGGGGAAAATTTCGTCCGTGGATATTGTTTACGTCTTTCCCTCTGGCTGTCTTTGGAGTGTTAGCTTTTACTACTCCGGATCTTAGTACCGCCGCTAAAATAGTATATGCTTATGTAACGTACAATTTTCTTATGATATTTTATACTGCCAATAACGTTCCATATTCGGCATTGATGGGTGTTATGACAGGTGATACGGATGAGCGGACTGGTCTTGCTTCCTGGCGATTTACCTTTGCGATGGGGGCGGCACTAGTGATTCAGGGTTTGATGTTGCCTCTTGTCGGTAAATTCGGAGGCGGTGATGAGGCTAAAGGCTTTATGTTCGCTATGTTATTCTTTTCTTCTCTGGCTTTGGTATTCTTGTTAACTACATTTTTCACCACGAGAGAAAGAATAAAACCTGACCCGAGTCAAAAGACTTCAATAAAACAGGATTTATCTGACCTCTTTAAAAACCGCCCATGGCTTACCATGTTCATCGCTACAATTTTCGTATTTATCTATTGGTCTATCAAAGGAAGCGTAGGACTTTATTACACTAAATATTTTGTTAATCTTGAGAGTCTACAGAACTTCCTGCAGATTTTTGGTCTGGCTCGAAGCCCGGATGCAGATGTTGTTAAAGCAGGATTTACATTTTATAGTGTTGCCGGAAACCTTGCAATGATAATTGGAATACTCTTTGCCAAACCTTTTGCTGTTAGATTTGGAAAAAAGAATGTTTTCAGGTCGTGTTTATTCCTGGCGGCGTGTTTCACAGTTGTGTTCGTATTTTTAGCGCCAACAGCAGTTTTGTGGCAGTTTATCTTTAACATTCTTATTCAACTATCCTATGGGGTTACGGTTCCCCTGCTCTGGGCTATGATTGCTGATGTTGCTGATTTTACCGAATGGAAGACTCACCGACGAGCTACAGCTATGACCTTTGCCGGAATTTTGTTCGCTCTTAAACTGGGGCTTAGTCTTGGCGGTTTCGTTACCGGAAAGCTTCTTACTTTTTATAAATATGTTCCCAATGTCGCACAAAATGCTTTTACACTCCGTGGTATTCGTTATATGATGAGTATTATTCCTGCTGTTGCGTTTTTCCTCGCTGTGGGTGCGGTTTTTTTCTATATAATAGATAAGAATATGGAACATAAAATCCAGGAAGAGCTAACCGAACGTCGCAAGCAGTACAAATTTGATTAATTTGGTAAAGTAGAGTGTTAGTATAATAAGGAAAAAAGAAAGGAAAAAAAAGATTAACCACAGAGAACACAGAGAATTTAATTGTGGTAAAAAAAGAAAAAACACCGAGAGCACAGAGGAAAAAAGGAAGATTGTGAGAGGGTTAAGGTTAGCAGGTGTCTTATCTTTAAGCGTTATTTTGACCGGTATGATTAATTGCGTTACGTGCCGCAGTGTTCAAAAGCAAGAAATAAGTATTCAAGAGCCCAAATTAAAAGACGTATATAAAGATGCTTTTTATATCGGAACGGGGCTGGATAGTACCCAGATATATGGCGGCGACCAAAGAGCGCTTGCAATTATGAAGGAACAGTTCAACGCGGTTACGGCTGAGAACATTATGAAGTGGGAAAAGTTGCAGCCTGAGTTGGGTAAGTATTATTTTACAGTAGCTGATAGTTTCGTTAGTCTGGGTGAAAGGAATCAAATGTACATTGTCGGACACGTTCTGCTCTGGCACTATCAAACGCCCGAGTGGGTTTTTCAGGATACGTCCGGAAATTTGGTAGATAGGGAAACACTTCTGATGCGTATCCGTGATCATATTCATAATGTGGTAGGTCATTATAAAGGAAGGGTAGGTTCGTGGGATGTCGTAAATGAAGCGATCGACGATAACGGAGAGTGGAGAGAGAACCTCTACTACCAGATTATCGGGAAAGATTATGTTCAGAAAGCATTCGAATATGCCCGTGAAGCAGACCCTGATGCAAAGTTAATTTATAATGATTATTCGTTGACTAATAGGGTGAAAAGGGATGCGGTGATTAAAATGGTCAGGGAATTACAGAGAAAGGGTGTAAAGGTAGACGAGATTGGAATGCAGGGACATTATCATCTGGATTATCCTTTGCTTGATTCTCTTGAAGAAAGTATTGTAGAATTTTCGGAACTTGAAGTAAAAATAGCGATTACAGAGTACGAAATAAATGTTCTTCCCCGGCCGGATGATGAACAGCTTGGTGCGGATATTTCCCTGAATTATGAAATGCAAAAGAAGTACGATCCGTTTCCTGATTTCTTTCCTGATTCAATGCAGCAAAAATTGGCTGACAGGTACGTTGATTTTTTTAAAATTTTTATAAAACATAAGGATAAAATTAGTAGAGTAACCATATGGGGTGTTCACGATGGACAATCTTGGACTAATTTTTGGCCGATTAGAGGAAGGACTAACTATCCTTTGCTTTTTGATCGGCAGTACGAGCCAAAGGCAGCATTTGATGCGTTGATCGAAATTGGCAAAAAGAACAAATAAAAGTTATTGAGAGAACGTTTCGCAGTAGTGGATTTATTAAGAGGCGTTTTTATTCTCAATTGCAAGGAGGTTAGATTATGAGTAGGTTTGTTGTATTGTTTACGGTTTTATCATTTTTGTTTTTGATTATTTTGACAAACTGTTCGGTAGAGTATAATGAAACGTATACCAATCCGGTTATTCCGGGTGGTTTTCCGGATCCGAGTATATGTCGCGTTGGAGACGATTACTATACTGCTCACAGTTCATTTGAATACTTCCCGGGTGTGCCGATTTTTCACAGTAAAGACCTGGTGCACTGGCGCCAGATCGGATTTTGTCTGGCACGTGAAAGTCAATTACCTCTTAAGAATATGAGATATTCCGGAGGTATCTATGCTCCTACTCTTCGCTACCACGATGGATTATTCTATATGATAACTACAAATGTGGATGGTGGAGGTAATTTTTATGTTACAGCAAAAGATCCTGCAGGGCCCTGGTCTGAGCCTGTCTGGATCGACATACATGGTATGGATCCTTCTCTGTTTTTTGATGATGATGGCAAGGTTTATTACACAAGACACGAGGGTGGAGGTGACGGCTATATTGCCCAGAGATTATTAAATCTTAAGGAAGGGAAACTCGAAGGAGATTTAAAGAAAGTATGGGGCGGTACCGGCGGAATATGGGCAGAAGGTCCGCATCTATATAAAATAAATGGCAAGTACTATTTGATGATTTCAGAGGGTGGTACAAGCTACGGTCATATGATAACAATAGCTCGTAGCGATTCTCCTTGGGGACCTTTTGAATCTAATCCCGATAATCCGATTCTGACGCACAAAGACCAAGAAGGGCATCAGTTTAGAGCTCTCGGACACGGAGATTTGGTCGAGACTCCCGATGGATGGTGGATTGTTTTTCTAGGAATTCGTCCCAAAGGCGGCAATTATAACCATCTTGGTAGAGAGATGTTTTTGGCTCCCCTAGAGTGGGATGAAGATGGTTGGCCTGTTGTTAATGGGGGGAATCCTATAGAAAAAATTATGCAGGCACCAAGAATACCTAAATATGAATTCAAGGAAGATCCCGAGAGGGATGATTTTGATAATTCGAATATTGCTCTTTGCTGGAATTATTTAAGAAATCCTTACAAGGAGAACTATTCTTTGATGCGGCGTCCGGGTTTCTTGCGTCTTAACGGTTCGGCAATAACTATGGAAGATCAAGATTCGCCTGCTTTTCTGGGACGCCGTCAAACAGCAATGGAATGTAGAGTGGCAACTAAACTTGATTTCTATCCGCAAAACGATAATGAAGAAGCGGGGCTTGTTATCAGAGGAAATGAGGTAAACCGCGCGGAAATAGGAATCACTATTAAAGATGGTAAACGGCATGTATTCTTTATGAATATGGTTAAAGGTGAATTAGTTGAGCCTATTCGCTATGAAGAGATCGAAGATGGAGAAGTCATTCTGTCAGTGGAAGCAAAGCCCCTGTCATATGAACTCTTCTATCAAATTAATGATGAACCCGCAAAGAGTATGGGTAAGGTATTGACTAAGTACCTGACTTTTGAGGAAGTAGTCGGATATTTATTTACCGGAGTCTACTTCGGTATGTACGCGACGGGTAACGGAAAAGTAAGCACTACCCCGGCTGATTTTGATTGGTTTGAATTTATAGTGCATAAGAAATAAGCTCTTTAAGGAGAAAGTAAAATGGAGAAATATAAAAGTATACAGAATCAACCTGCACTAAAGGATATATTTAAGGATGACTTTTATATTGGTGCCGCAATCAGTCTGGATCAAATTGAAGGCAAGGATCCGGGTGGAATCACCCTTGTAGAAAAACACTTTAACAGCATTGTAGCGGAGAATATTCTAAAATGGGAAGAAATACATCCGGAATTAAACAGATATAATTTCGAACCGGCTGATAAATACGCGGCATTTGGAAAGAAGAACAATATGTTCGTAGTCGGACACACTCTCGTCTGGTTTTATCAGACGCCTGATTGGGTGTTTGAGGATGAATCCGGCAATCCATTAGATAGAGAAGCTCTTCTTAAACGAATGAAGGAGCACATCTTTACCGTAATGGGTCGTTATAAAGGCAAAGTCCACGGTTGGGATGTCGTGAACGAAGCAATAGTCGAAGATGGATCTTTTAGAAAATGTAAATGGTATGACATTATAGGCGAAGATTACGTACAAAAAGCGTTCGAATACGCGCGTGAGGCTAACCCTGATGCGGAGCTTTATTACAACGATTATGATTATTACAAGAAGCCTAAATGTGAGGGTATTATTAGGCTGATAAGAGATTTGCAGTCTCGAGGTATTCGTGTGGATGGGGTAGGCATACAGGGGCACTGGTTTCTGGAACATCCTGATATAAATGAAATTGAGGATTACGTTTTAGCTCTCGGAAAGTTAGGTGTAAAAATTATGGTTACGGAATTGGATGTTGGAGTACTTCCTTTTTATCCCTGTGATACTCCGGTAAGAGACCTATCATCTTTTGATACTGAAACACAGAAAAAGTATAATCCTTACACTGAAGGTATTCCGGATTCCGTTCTTAAGGAACAGGCGGACCGGTACGCCGAATTGTTTTCGTTATTCCGAAGACATAGGGAAAAATTCGACCGGATAACATTCTGGGCTGTTCACGACAAGCAATCCTGGCGTAGTTATTTGCCAATAAAGGGTAGGACCGAATATCCGATGTTGTTTGATCGCGAGTGTAATCCAAAGCCGGCTTTTGATGCCGTTGTAAAAACAGTTCAAAGTAGAGAGTAAGGGTAAGATGCTAAACAGTATGTTGGACTTGACATTAGACTCTTATAGGATATTATTCTGCAAAAACCTAATTAACCACAGAGGACACAAAGAAATAATTATGTTAAAAAAAAATACTAAGGACACAGAGAAAAGAAGGAAATAAAAACTCTGTGCTCTCTGCGGTAAAATATTTAGGTGTGGAGTTGTGTGGGCTCTGTGGTTTGATTTTTTTACAAAAAGAACAAAAAGTTGATCGGTGAAACTATAAGGAGATTAAAATGACAAATGAAAAAGATCTTGAAATCGTAGCTGCAGGTCATACCTGCCTTGATTTAATACCGGCTTTTACAATCGAGGGAACAGTTGACAAGATGACTGATGTTCTTGTGCCCGGTAAAATGATAAATATGGGGAAATGTGTTGTTGTGGGAGGAGGTCCTGTCACCAATGCTGGAGTGTCAATACGACGTCTTGGCGTGAAAACAGAACTTATCGGAAAAATTGGTGATGATGATTTCGGCAAACAGATTCTTAGTTGGTATGAAGAAAAAGAAGGTCATTTTGAAGGTATAAGAGTGGCTAAAGGTGAATCAACATCATATACCATCGCGATTTGTATTCCTGGAATAGACCGTTTTTATCTGCATCATTGCGGAGCGAATGATACTTTTGGTTATGATGATATGGATTTTGATATTGTTAAAAGATCAAAACTTATGCTTTTCGGTTATCCGCCATGGATGAAAAAACTTTATGCAAATAAAGGCGCGGAGTTGACAAAAATACTTGAAAAGACAAGGGAATTAAATACAACGATCGCTCTCGATCTTTCTCTTCCTGACGTAGATGGCTACGGTGATAGTATCGACTGGTTTGCTATTGTTGAAAATTGGATTCCTCTATCGGATATTATGGTACCGAGTGCGGAAGAAATTTTCTATTTCCTGTACAAAGATAAATTTCTTGAGAAGAGAGCTAATCTAGGTCCTAAGGAAACCGTACTCGATAATATGAGTGTCGAAGAAATTTCCAGGATAGGTAAAGATTTAATAAAGATGGGTACAGCAATAGCTATGGTCAAGTGCGGAAATAGAGGATTGTATATCCGGACTGCCGGTGCTGAACGACTTGCGAAATTAGGAACTGCGGGATGTTCCGACCTCGATAACTGGGCTAACCGTGAACTCTGGTTCCCGGTATACGAAGAAGAGAAATTTGTAGGAGCTCTTGGTTCCGGTGATTCGGCAATTGCCGGATTTCTTTCCGCTTTTGTATGGAATCATTCCGTAGAGTCCTGTTTGCGTTATGCCAACGCAGCGGGAAGTATGAACGTTACAGTTCCCGACGGGCTTACCTGGAATAAAGGATTTGATGATTTAACAAGGAGAATCGAAGCCCCTTGGAAGACGAAAGAGTTGAAAATCAATACGGAAGGTTGGAAATTTGAGAACGGGTTCTGGGTTGGACCCGATAATAAAGGTAAGTGGGAATAATAAAAAAAGAGGAGATAAAGGAGATAAAAATGTCGAAAGAAAGAGATAAATTTGTAAGTAAGCAACTTTCAAAAATGACTTTAGAGGAAAAAGTAGGACAGGTTCTGACATTTACCTGGCGCGGTACGATGTTTACTCCGAGCGGTATCGAACAGGTTACTAGGTTGCACTGTGGGGGGCTATGTCTGGAACCTTATGCGATAGAAACGTGTAAGAACCTTTACTGGGGTAATTCCCAGGTTGATAAGACTTTTAAAAAACCGAAAGATTATTTTAATATAGCCAGCACTTATTTCGCGGGTTCTGATTTTGGTATCAGCATAACGCCGGAAGAATACGCAAAAAGACTGAAAAGATGGCAGAAAATCGCGATGAATCGACCTTCGGGTGTTCCGTTACATATAACCATCGATTTTGAAGGTGACTTCAAGAATGATTATATGGCGGGAGGAATAAGGCAGTTCCCGGGTCCTATGGGAATGGCTGCTATAGGTGATAAAAAAATAACTTATAAGATTGGCGAAACTATCGGTAAAATGTTATCTGCTATGGGTGTTACCCAGATGTATTCTCCTGTTTGTGACGTGAACACAAATCCTAAGAATCCTGAAATAGGAGTAAGATCATTCAGTGACGATCCAGAGGTATGCGCGGAACAGGCTGTCGCTTTAATCAAGGGTTTACAGGATAACGGTATAGCAACAACTGCTAAACATTTTCCGGGAAGAGGTAGCTCAGATACTGATGCTCATGATGTTCTGGAAGTATTGAATTTAAGCAAGAAGAGAATGCATGAAGTCGACCTGGTTCCTTTTAAAGCCGCTATCGACGCGGGAGTACAAGCCATTATGACCGGTCATTCGGTTTATCCCGCCTATGATAAAAAATATCCGACGACTTTATCTGAAAATATTCTTACAGGGTTGTTGAGAGAAGAATTGGGATTTAACGGAGTTATCGTTTCCGATGCTATCGGTATGGCTGCGATACTTAAGAAGTGGCCTCTGCCTCTTGCTTGCGTAATGGCATTAAATGCCGGAGTCGATACGATTCTTTTGAAAGCTGATGACGAATCCAGGTCTCAGACTTTCTTCGGAATCAAACGAGCTGTCCAGAAAGGTGAGTTGTCAGAAGAAAGACTCGATGAAGCTGTTACTCATCTCCTGCAAATGAAGTATGACCAAGGCATATTTGAATCAGCTCCAAAAATAGACCCGAAAAAAACTTACAAAATCACGACAGATAAAAAAGTTATAGATTTTTCCTGGGATGTAGCGAAAAAAGCCCAGATAATAATGAGAGATGATAAAAAACTGCTGCCCTTAAACAAAAAACAAAAGATTCTTGTAATCGAGCAGCGTATTCCTTATGAATTCTGCGGGAAAGATCCTTATATGCATATGCATATGTTCTGCGAAAGAATGGTGGATAATTCCGAGAATTTGATTATTATGGATACAGAGTTCTCCGCATTTGAAGAAGAGATCAAAGAATGTATGGAACTTGCAAAGCAGGTGGACATTGTTGTTATGACCAACTATTTCGCGCGAATAGTTAAGTCCGGTAACAATCAACTGCTCGTCAAGAAACTGAAAAAAGCAGGACACAAGGTTGTTGTTGTCACCAACAATCCGTATGTTGAAGGGACAACCGCCGAAGCCGATGCGGTTGTTTGTCATTTTAGCGCGACGCCTGATTCTATAAGGTCTTCTGTTGATTTGCTTTTTGGCAAATTTAAACCTCGTGCGGCGACTAAAGTTCCAGTTAAACTTGGAAAGCAGAAATCTACTCCTGAGAAAAAACTGAAAGCCAAGAAGAAATCAAAAAATCCTTTGGATTTATCATACTGTTAAGGGGGCTATTATATGCCAAAATCTTCTAGTATAAAGATAAGCGACGTTTTTACGATTAAAGGAGCACAGATATCGAAGATTTATGATGAAAATTGCATGTCGGTTCATTTTCAGGGAATGTCAAAGACTCTCCTTTTTCCTCACACTATAGCTCTTCAGGGTGCTCCTACTTGTTCTATAGGTTTATCTCCCGATGGTTTATACAACAGGCTTAATAATGCGGGTAGATTGATTCTTATGAATCAAAACGCGATTCAATTTGCTTCTGCTCCGTTTATCCGTATTGAGGGAGAAGAAGATGAGGTGGAAGAAGAAATTTTAGAACAAGAAGGAACTTTTATGCTCACTAGAAGGGATCCTGAGAAGGTGGAAGGTATCGATGATGTACCGGCTTTGAAGAATTATTATCATAAACCGATTCCCGAAAAGGACATTACGATTTCTATCGCTACGCCTTCTCTGGAGATGGTGTATAAACTCGGTGAAGTTAGTGTTAAGAGACGTCTGATCTCTCCTTTATTTGCTAAGAGAGACCAGGCTTTAATGCCTCTTGGTGTCGAGGAATATGAGGTTATTAACTCGAGTGATGAGGAAAAGGAGATTACTCTCGTTGTACCGAGACCTTCCCTTGTTAATCTTCAAGAAAAAGAATTGAAACCGACAGATCAGGATACAGTTTATATATGTTCAGCGCCTGTAAAAGGTCATGTGCATGAAGAATTTGAATCTGACGGCGTTAAAGGTGTTGTGATGGCGAGTAAGGAATGTAAAGACAGAATGGTTATAGCTACTACCAAGACGAAAGGTGTAAGTGTCGATACAAATCCTTATTTTTGTCTTAATTTCCTCAAACAGGATTTATTGCTTAATGACGACGGCAGTTTTTACAAGAAGAGAGATCCTCTTGTAAATCAGGATTATGGCGCTGCAATAAGTTTGACATTTACATTAAAACCTAAAGCAACAATGACAGTGCCTGTTGCTATCGCTCTTGACTTTCCCAAACAACGATATATGGACGGGAAAGAATTTGACCGTAAATACTTAAAGAGTTTCAAGAATGAAAAAAGTAGAGCCAAGGACCTGGCTAAGGTTGCGCTTGATAATTATAAAAAATGGTTTGACCGAACAATGACTATTCAGAACAGGATATATAATATGATAAAGAATAGTCCGTCTTATAAAGATGATAAAGCCGGGGCTCTCCGACTTACCAGATTGATTTGCAATGAATTTAGTTTCCCTTTGTCGAATGGCGCAGTCTGGGTCCAGGACAAGGATGGTACCCAGAGAGCCAGATTCCTTGAGTGTTTTGATTATGCCTATATAGATCCTTCGGATGTGGACTGGTATTCCATGGCGCTTTTGATCTTTTTCCCGGATATAGAAAAAGAGCTCTGTCAGAGTTTTATTAACTCGATCAATAGAGAAAATAAGGGAAAGAAGTATTATCATTTGCATGCGTCTTTTGTTGAGGCCCAGCAGCATTTCGAGGATTACCCGGAAGAATACGAAGATAAATCACTGACCCAAATATATGATCAAATTAAAGTTAAAGGCGCTGTTTCGCATGATGTTGGGGCCCTGCCCAAAGGGCATCCACTCCGTAATGTAAGTGAATACGCGTGGTATAATGATAACTACTGGGTTGATCTTTTCCCGAAGCTCGCGACTAGAGTGCTTAGAAACGTTAAATTCACCGGTGATACGGATTTCTTGAAAAAAAATTGGAAAACAATGAAATATGGATTTAAGCACCTCCGAACGCATGATCACGATGGGGATGGCATACCCGAGGGTAATCCAGGTGAAGTAAAAAACACCTTTGATAATCTGACTCTCTTTGGCGTTGATGCCTATGATGCCACTATTTTTATGGCGGGTTGTAGAGCCATGATGATAATGGCGGACATAATGAAAGACAAAGCCGCAAAGAAAGAATATGAAAAGGCATTTAAGAAAGCTTCTGAGGAATTTGAGAAATTATGGAAAGAAAAGAAAAACAGCAAGGGTAAGAAATTGGAATATTATCTTACCTGTTATGATCAGGATACGGGCGAAGAAAACACCGATACCTGGCTTAATCAATTGGATGCTATATGGGCATTAATCGCGATAGGAGAAGAGCCTTTCATACCACCCGATCGAGCCCGAAAAATCCTTAAGACGATCTATAAAAATAACAGAACCTTTATGGGTTGGGCTATGTGCCGAACGGAAGATGGGGGAAAGGTAGAGTCCGAGCAGGGTCAGGACGTTTATACAACTTCCAATTATGTTTTTGCCGAACTTCTTGACTATTACGGCCTTGTTAAGGAAAGTAAAGAAGTATATAAGGCAATGGATAAGGTTATCTTCGGTTATGCTAATTCATTGATATCTCCGGATAACTTAAGAGCCGAATTGGAAATCGAAGCGGGCGAAACAAAACCAACTCCCCACTACATCGTAGCAGCGTATCCGAGGCCGGGTGCAGTAGTAACTCAGATCGTGATGCAGTACATCAAGGATCTTCAGAAAAAGAAGAAGAAAGCAAAATTAAGCTCTAAGGATTTGCAAGGCTTTATAAAAGACTTGATGAAGTAAGCTGTATAGCTTACTTTAGTGAAAATATATGATAGGTTTAAAGCCGTGAGGTTTTAACCCTATCTTTTATTTGTAGCCAAGGATAATGTCCTTGCGATGGGTTAAGTCTAAAGCGAGGTCTAACCATTCATCGGGAACGCGGTCAATTTTCCCACCGAGGTTTCGTTCAGGGGTGTTACTACGAAAAACCGAAATCAATTTCCCCGACGGTTTATTTCGCAAAGAGTGTTGTCCGAGAAAGACGTGGTCAATTTCCCCTGCGGGTGTTGTTCAGGTATACCTTTCTAAAAAACCGCAGTCAGTTTCCCCTGCGAGGAAACTGCTGCTTGCTCTCGACCTCGCTCCTTTTGACTTCGTCAAAAGTCCATGCCCTCTCAGTCTCCTCGCCCGGTGGAATAGCTGCTCAATACAGGGCAGCTGCTATTCCACCAGGCGAGACATTTTTTATGAAAGGCATCCCTGAACTTTTAAGATTTAAAGAGAAAAAAGACCGTGCCCACTTACCCTCCGAGACGCTTTCTTGGACAGCACTTCTTGTTCGTTTTATTAATAAAAGACCGTGCTCGCTCGGTCTCCGAGATATTTTCCTGAACAGTACACCTTACTCATTTTAAGGTTTAAGTAGCGTTGTAGTTTGACTCCAATAATTAGCTTTAATTGCTTTTTTGTTTTTTTTAATTAATATTAAAGAAGGAAAAATGAAAAATCGAATATTTTTTTCACAATTCAATAAAAACAAGTTACTGGAACAAGGACAAACTATTTTAAAAGCCGTTCAAGAATTGAACATTCCTATAAATGCAGGCTGCGGAGGACTTGGTATATGCGGAGAGTGTAAGATTAAAATAGAGAAGGGTTCACAAGTACTCAACAATAGGACTAAAGCAGAAGAGAAATTAGAGAAAGATGTACGCCTTGCCTGCCAGACAGTTATTGAAAATGATGGATATGATGTCTATGTAAGTGTAGTGCAGTTGGATTTCATAACTAATATTCTTACCCACGGGAAAAAAAGAAAAGAAATTTGTTTAAATCCGCATGCGAAGAGAAAAGACAATAAAGTTTATTCAGGCGAGAGAGAAGTCGATGATTATAGAGGCGGAATATTTGGTATTGCGGCTGATGTTGGAACAACTACTGTTGTATTACATTTAATTAATCTTGAAAAAGGGAATATTGTACATACTTCCGCTTTCGAGAATCCGCAGAAAAGGTTGGGAGGCAGCAACGTTATAAGCAGAATTCAGTTTGACGGAAAAGAGGTCGGTAAACTACAATCTATTTTAATATCCAAAATAAACGAAGAAATTAAGAAAATGCCTGTGGACAGACAAAATATTTATGATTTTGTTGTTGTTGGAAACAGCACTATGAGGGATTTGTTTTTTGGACTCGATGTTCAGAGTATCGGAACGAGTCCTTTTGAATCCGTTACGGAAACAGACAAGAGCACAACTCACTTGAAGGTAAATGCTTCTGAGCTTAAACTTTACATAAACGAAGATGCCGAAGTTTACGGTCCTCCTTTAATTGGTTCTCATGTTGGCGCCGACGCACTCGCTGTTAGTCTTTCATGCGGAGTGTTTGACGATGTGAAAGAAAATATAATGTGCATTGATATCGGTACCAATGGTGAGGTAGTTCTAAAATCCGGTAAGGGAATAATCGCGACTTCCTGCGCGGCTGGTTCTGCGCTAGAGCCTATGTCTGCCGTGCCCGGTGCTATTAGCAGGTTTAGTATCGATAATAAAGAAAACCGCTTTGAGACTATCGGTAATGTGGAGCCTATTGGTATTTGCGGTTCAGGTATAATCGATATTTTGGGTGAGTTAATCAAGAACGATATGATGGATGAGGATGGATATATTAAAGGTAAAAAAGTTTTTGAGATAACTGATAATATTAAGATTACTCAATCGGATATAAAAGGGGAGAGCGGTCTTTTGTGGAGTAAGGCGGCTATATCTCTCGGAATAAAAGCATTATTAGAGGAAGCAAATTTAACTACAAATGATTTGGACAAGGTTTATCTTGCCGGTTCTTTCGGTACTTATATCGATAGAGAAAACGCGAAAATAATCGGTCTTGTTCCGGATATTTCATCTGATAAAGTAATACAGGTAGGGAATGCGGCTGCCCTTGGTGCTCAGGAAATGTTGTTGTGTCAGGAAATGAGGAATTTAGCAGAAAATTCTGCGAACAAGATAAAGCACATTCATCTTGAAAGCCTTCCCGATTATGGCGAGAGATTGATGCTCGTTGAGCAGAAGTTTAAAAAACTCCGTTAGTCATGTGTCGTGAGTCATGCGTCTTGAGTCAAAATAAGAACCGAAAAATATCTTAAAAATCTGCGTTAATCTGCGTCCAATTTTTGGGTGTTGGGATGGATTTTAAACCACAAAGTATAATTTTTTTTCTCTGTGTTCTCTGTGTGTTTTTTTTCTCTGTGCACTCTGTGGTAAATGTTTTTTTGTGTTTTTCGTGTGTTTTCTGGTTTGAAAAACCCCTTGACAATTGCAGTAAAATTCATTAAGATAGATTTTATAAAGGCACTGAAATTAAATGAGTTAATATAGTAAAGATTTTTTGGCTGCAATTTTGATGTTGTCAATAGGCTGATATAGAAATAAGGAAAAGGATGAGTGAGTTATAAGCTGAATTTATTACTGGTAGATTGGAAATAATATTTGAAGTGTTTTATATAGAAGGTGTGATATTTTTTATTAGCCTACTGGAGTAAGGAGGGTGTTATAAAAATCACGCTTATAAGAGTTCATTTGATATCTATGTTTTCGTTTGTTCTATTTTGTTTGTATGGTCGAGGTCTCACGAAGAGGTTTTTGACAATTTGAATCATATTGTACAATTTAAGGGGGTGTATAAAGGGAAAATGTTTATCGATGTTTTTTTGTTTCATTCACCCAGTGTAACTTATTTCTTAAAATATAAAGAAAGGAGGTTTTGATGGAAAAAGCAGTAAAGAGAAGAAAGTTGTGGCTAAAGTGGATTTCATATGGCTTGCTTGTGTTTGTCGCTTTCTTTGTTGTTACTCAACATGCTGAAGCGGCAGTTACCGGAAAGATTGCCGGTCTTATTGTAGATGCTGAAACAGGTGAACCTCTACCTGGTACCAATATTTTAATCGAAGGTACCGAGAGGGGGGCTGCCTGTGATGCGGATGGTTATTATTACATAATAAGATTGGAGCCGGGGACTTATAATGTACAGGCAAGAATGATGGGCTATAAAAGCGTAATGAAGACCGGTGTTAAAGTTATCTCAGGGCATACTACCCCGCTTAATTTTGAATTAGGGACAACAGTGGTGGAGGGGAAGGGTATAACAGTCCAGGCTGAGAGGGAAGTTATCAAGATGGATCTTGCCGGAAGTTCTTTCTCTGCGGATAAAAGTGAAATAGAAGCTGTTCCTCTTATCTCAGACGTGACTCAATATCTCAACTTACAGGCCGGGATAGATGGCTGGAGTGTTAGAGGTGGTGGTATAGATCAGACTAAACTGATGGCTGATGGATTATTGCTTGTTGACCAGAGAGCAAATGAACCTATACTGATGCCTAACTTAAGCGAAATAAAAGAGCTCAGTTTAATAAAAGGGGGATTTAACGCGGAATATTCAAATGTTCGTTCGGGAGTTATAAATGTGATTACCAGAGAAGGTTCTGCCAAAAGATATGAAGGTTCTTTTGAGTTCAGATATACTCCGGGTTATCAAAAACATAGTGGTCAGTCGATATTTGACCCTGAAAATTACAATAACGCGGTGTTTTTCTGGAACAAACTGGATACGGGCTTTTCGAATATTGTGACGGATACATTAGATAATGTTATTTCTCAAGATACTGTTATTAAATATGACAGTATATGCTGGAAAGGTACTGGTAGTGTATGGGGAGACGATGACAGCCCGTTTTATGATACAATTAAGGCAAAATCATATCCGAGTTTCCGAGGATGGATACGGGAGGCAAGAGATGACGATGAAATCACTCCTGAAGAATATCGGGATATGTTAATCTGGCTGCGTCGTATTGATACTGAAGGAGATACTTCTTTGCCCAGTTGGGATGAACTTATGCCGGATTCAGCATATGCTCCGATTTATGAAATTACGGAAGAAGGCGACACTACAGTAGTGGGATACAATAAGTTTGCTTGGGAACCAAGAGAAGGGGAAGAATGGCCAGGTAAATACGGCGATAAGCCGGATTGGACATTGGACGCCGGCTTTGGAGGTCCCATTCCAGTTATTGGCGCGTATCTGGGTAATATGAGCTTTTATGCTTCTTACAGAGACCACAATGATGCCTTTGCGCTTTCCGACAGTAGGGATTATTATAGGGAACGCATGACAAGTTTAAAACTGACCTCACGTTTTGGGAATATTAAGCTGAATTTAAGGGGCGCTTACTCGATTATAAATTCCCTTTCTCCGTGGGCGGCAGGGTATCAAATGGGTAATGCAAATTATTTTTACGGGTATAACGGACAGGCTTACTTAAGAAGTGGAATGGATATAATAGACCCCACCGGGGAGTGGAATGGAATAAATCACGGGAGTGATAAGTTGGGAAATCTGTATAGAGCAAATGCGTTATCTCCGTTAGATGTTACTTCCAAAATGTACGGTCTTACACTACAGCACGCCTTGAGTGAGAATACTTTTTATGATGTGAAACTCACCTACTTACGCACAGATAATTATGCTAAATTTTATTATGATGTGCCGAGGCGTATAATGGGAGATACAGTGGTGAGATGGTTTGGAGATATGGTGATAGGTGGGGGGGAATATGCAGTTGATAATATACCGTATGGATTTGCTGATCCTGATGAGGAAGAGGCCGTAATTACGGATATAGGTGGTTCGAATTATGGATCCACTCATCAACTTGGAACCTGGAATACTTCATGGTCAGAGACCTACAATGCGAGTTTTAATATGACTTCACAGTTGGATAAGTATAATCAGCTAAAATTCGGTTTTTCGTTTCAGTACGATAGACTGAATGAATATTGGATTGCTACTGACGGTTGGACCTGGCCGCCGGATACCGTAGATCCAACTGAGCATTCCGGTCAACAATATATATATACCAACTACGATGCCTCACCGATTCTCGCAGGTGGCTATATTCAGGACAAAATTGAATTCGAAGGAATGTTTGCCAATTTTGGTTTGAGGTTCGATTACTCGGATCCAAATACCGAGTGGCCAGCGACTGAAGATAGATATTCGTTGTTTTATTCCGCGTACATGAAAGATTCATTGATGGCTCAGATGCCTATGGAGGATGCAAGTGCGGCCTTTAAGTTGAGTCCCCGTCTTGGTATTTCATTTCCTATATTGGAGAGGAGTAAGTTGTTCTTCAATTACGGACATTTTTACTCTCTGCCGGCAAACGCATATAGGTATAAGATTATCTGGGGCGATTATAGAACTTCGATTATTTTCCTGGGTAATCCGTCTTTAGATATGGAGAGGACAATTTCTTATGAGGTGGGTTTTGAAAGCAGTATAGCCAACACTTACCTTGCAAGGGTTGCCGGTTATTATAAGGATACCGATAATGAATATGCTAATGTTACCTACACTGATTATTACGGGGATGTTAATTATATCACGGTTGAAAATACAGGGTATGGTGATACAAGGGGTTTTGAATTTGAGTTCAGAAAAGTTCATGGAAGGTTTTTTACTTTTTGGCTGAATTACGATTACAGAGTTGAGACTTCAGGGCAGATCGGAAGAGATGCTTACTATGAGGACCTGGTATTGAATCAAACTGAAGGTAGAGTAATGCCCGAAGAGGAAGATCCTCTTCCTCGACCAGTTTTTAGAGCCCAGGTTACATTAAAATCGCCCCAGGATTGGGGAATATTTTTAGGAGGTTATAATCTTTCATTTTTGTACAGCTGGAGAGCAGGCTATTATGATACGTATATGGGCGATTACGGAGAAGAATCGAGAAATGAATTGCGAAACAATATCCGGTGGCAGGACGAACGTAATGTGGATATAAGCCTAAGAAAGAGTTTTGTGGTTGGTGGCGCTCCGATTACTTTGTTCTTTGATGTGCACAATGTTTTTGATTGGGGGACTTTATCTTCTCAGGGCTTCAGTGACGGCTTTGACCGAAACGATTATATACGTTCCCTGCATCTTGAGGCATTTAATGAAGGACTGTGGTTAGACGATCCTTATAGAAACGGTCCGGCGGAAGGAGAAGAACCGGATCACATCGGAGATTTACGAAGTGAAGAGAAACCATATATAGATAATCCGGGCAGAGAATACCTTTGGTACCTCAACCCGAGATACGTGCAGTTTGGGATAAGGTTCTCTTTTTAGTACGAGGAAAGGAGGTTATTGAAAATGAGACAAAAGAAATTATTAATATTACTGCTGACTTTATTTTTAGTGAGTACTGCTCACGCCCAGCTTTTTAAAACCATCGATGTGGGAAAACTGCAAGCCTATGTATATGATCATGGTTGTATGAGTGAAGATGTTAGGAATTGTGGTAATGTTTATTACTTTAGAGGCAGTTATGTTACCAGGGATGACATCGTCTACGATAATTTCGAATGGCCGGGAGGGCTTCTTAAGAATGCCGGATTGCTTTTTGGGGCTAGAAACTGGACAGATACCACCGGGTATACCTGGGATGCTTATATTACTGGACACGCCGCTCGTAAACGAGGCAATATAAATTATCAATTTGCTGTTCCGGATGAAGAGGGTTATTATATACGCAGGTATATGAGATATCCTCTTCCGCAGATAATTGTGGATGGACTGCATTTGGAAGCTCCGTTCCCAATGTCCGGAGACGAGGTGGCGCCCGAAAAAATATGGGGAACTGCCGATGTAATGGTTGAATCCAACGTTAGGCTATCGATGGGTCTGGATGTCAAACAAAGAGTGTTAGCCTGGAGTCAGCCAGGGCATGATGATTATATTATATGGGATTGGACATTTGTAAATACTGGTAATGTAGATAGGGATCTGGAAATCGAACTTCCCGGGCAGACATTAAGTGATATTTATATTACCAGAGTTATAGAGGCTATGATAAACGGTACTGGGGACAATAAAGTAATGGATACCTGGGCGGGAACAACAGAAGATCATGACACGAGACTTTCCTATCCTCAGGATGATGATTCTCTTCGGATTAATTATGTTACTCCTCTTAGAGCAAAAGGTGCGGGTTATGATAGTTATGGTAAAAAACCCGGTACAGCGAGGACTCTTATGGACGGAGCCCGTTTTGGTGGCTCGGCGGTTTTATTTGCCCCTAAATCATGCGATGTTCCGCAGAGCCATCCTATTTCGGATGTTTCCGCGAGTAATGACCCTGCCCAGCCAAGTATGCATACAAGTGTGTTGGGGAATCCCAGCTTTATTATATGGGATTTTCCGGGAATGGACAGCGCTGGTTACCTAAATGCTTATGAAGTGATGGTGAAGGGAGTATTTGGTATCGACTCGACAAGCCCTAATTTTCGAGATGCTTATTATATGGATAGTGTTTATAATGTTTACGATACTACCGCCAGCGGCGCGAAGACCCATTATGAACAGCCTCTGGATAGATGGGGAGAGTTGGACCCATCCAGGGGATGGATCTATATGACAGATATTCCTGAGAGTTCCGACTATCGCAGATTTGATCAGCAGTGTCATTTTTCTATAGGCCCTTACCAGATGGAATTCGGGGATACTCTGAGGTATGTATATGCTTATGTGGGAGGTGCCATAAGCAGGAAGACTTCATACCTCCTGGGAGATGCGTGGAATAATGGTCAGGCCGCTTCTTACAGCTGGCTGGCAGAATTAGATTCGGCTCAAATGGTAGATGAATTGAGCAGGAGAGATCCGATATTCAATTTATATTATGATACGGATCCGGGAATAGATCCTTTACCTTCATTTAATGATATAGCTAAGGATTTAATGGTGGCGACCGGCAAAGATTCTCTTTTCAACAACGGTATGAACGCGCAAAGAAACTTTAATATGAATTACAATATACCCGCTTCTCCTGCGCCTCCTTCGGTTTTTGCGGTTAACTCGAGGTCTAATATGATAGAGTTATCGTGGAATTATGAGACCACTCCTACTCCAACCAATCTTGCAGGATTTAAAATCTACAGAGCGGGAAGTGCCTTTACATTTGAGAAAGAAGGAGAAACAATTAGAGGGGATTGGCAGTTTGTTGACTCTGTTGGTCCGGATGTAAGACTTTATGAGGATACCGAAGGCATTACAGCAGGTTTCGATTATTTCTATTCGTTAACAGCCGTTAGCGACCAAGGAGTTGAGAGCGGAATGTTTTTAACACAGACAACTCAAGCGGCAAGACTGACATCTGAGCCGGAAAGTAATCTTGATTCTGTGAGGGTCGTACCCAATCCTCTAAACATCAATGCTACGGAATCATCAGGAGGGATTTATGGAGACGATGAGAGTAAGCTAACCTTTGTCAATTTGCCTGGTAATTGTACAATCAGGATTTTGACTGAATCGGGATATCTGGTTACAACTATAGAGCATAATAGCGGTGCTGGAATTGCTCAATGGCATGATGGTCAAAGATATCTTGTTACGGATTCCGATCAAAGACCGGTGAGTGGTATTTACATTGCACATATAGTGGATAACGTAACTGGCGAAAGCGTTTCCCGCAAGTTTGTAATAGTAAGATAAGGGGGAGGAAAGATGAAGAAATTTATTGCTTTTATAACTCTATTAATATTTGTTTTTTCGGTTGTTGCCCATGCATCTGACAAGGTTGCTCAGACAGGTTGCGGATTTTTGGATGTTGCCGCGGGAGCTCGAGCCTGCGGAATGGGAGAAGCTTTTACTGTATTGGGGCAGGATGCTTCAGCTCTCTTCTATAACCCTTCAGGTATAGGAGAAATCGATGCCAATTTTGATTTATCAGTTGGTGGAACGCAGTGGATCGCCGATATTAATTATCTTTATCTGGCTGGAGTCTTAAATGCCGGGGTCTGGGGAAATTTCGGTTTTAGCATTATATATCCTGATTATGGGGATTTTTACGGTACTCGGGTGGCTGAAGATACTGAATCAGGATATAAAGATATAGGTCTGCTGGATGTATCAGCGTTTTGTGCAGGCGTTGCTTATGCCAGAGAGTTCACCGATAAGTTTACGATCGGGGGTCAGGTTAAATACGTTACTCAACAACTGGGGGCGAATGTGGTTGAGGAAGGTGGGGAACTCGTGACAAACGAGATTTCCACTTTGTCTTACGACTTCGGTCTTCTTTTTTATCCCGGTTTTGAAAGTTTCGCATTTGGTATGTCCGTCAGAAATTTCTCTCCCAGGGTAACTTACGAACGAATTGGGTTTGAATTACCTCTGACCTTTGCGCTTGGTGTGGGTATGGATATTCTGGATCTCTTTGGAGAGTATCCTGATTTGTCTCTTAATGTGGGACTGGAGGGTTTGCACCCTCGTGACTGGGAGGAACAGTATCATGTAGGAGGGGAATTGGCATACAAGAATATGATTTTCTTCCGGGCAGGATATAAATTCAACTATTACGCGGAAGGTTTAAACGCTGGGGTTGGATTTAATTTAGGAGGAGCGAAGATTGATTATGCTTATAGTGAGTACGATTTGACGGGATATGATATGATCAATCGAGTCTCTGTCGGATTTTCATTTTAGAAGAAACCGGACTCTGCGGGTTGAGGAAGTAAATATTGCGTTGGAGGGGGTTGTCGGCGCTCTATATAGTTAGTAGGAAGTAGGTTAAAGATAAACGAGTCATGGTAATTTGCTATGGCTCGTTTTTTATGAGTAATAGTAACGGAGCTTGATATTGTGACATTAGTTTATATGATACTTATAATATTCTAAAAGCGAGGGTAAAATTCAAATTTGTATTGAATTTATGGGTTCTCGAGGTAAAATTCTTCCGGGGGTATTAAGCAGGTTATAATCGATGGTTTTTATGAAGAACAAAGACGGGTTATGGATGTTTTTTTCTTTTTGAAATTAATTGAGCTCTTGACATTTTAAAAATATTAAATTATAATATGAAGAGAAAACCTTTATTGATTTATTTTAGCTATAAGAGAATCATCCAACTCAAAATAAACTAAAGGAGGTTGAGGATGAGGAAATTATTTAGTTTGACAGTTGTGTTGCTTATGCTTCTTTCTCTCCCAGCATTCGCCTTTGTGTCTGATTTTGAAGGCGAAGGAGATACTGTGGAAATTCATACGCGTTGGACGAGTGTAGATTTTTGGTTTGTGGACGGATGGTTTGCAAGAGTTGATATCAGCGATTATTTACCTATCGAGGTTATTAATGCGTCTAGTACTGTCTATGAGGGTACGTATGCGTTGGGCGTAATATTATATGATACTGCCACTTCCGATCCGGGCGCAGATAAGTGGGATTTTAACAGCCGTCCTGGCGAAGGTGGTAGGAATCATTTTTATCATGTAGAAGGTACGGATACAATCAACGATGTAGTCGAGGGAGATACAATCAGGTTTCATCTTTGGATTCCGCCGAAATATGAAATCGATACACAACTCGTGTATAGATCTTATTCGCAGTATATTGAATGGGGTATCTGGGATGCCGACTCTATTGGTATAGATAGCATTTATGATAATGAAGGATTAGTTGATGGCGGATGGAGGGCGTTTGATGTAGTACTTCCTGATACTGTTGGCGGAACTGATATTCTAGCAGTGGGGATCCAGTTCGAATTTCCTGATACAGTCAATCCCGGTGATACAATTTATGTTGATTACATAACAAGTGAAGGAAGTTCTGGGATCAATATTCTACCGGAGGATGCAAGTATACTTTCTCTTCCCTCATCGTCCATTAATAATTTGAGGTATGAGATCAACTCTGCCGCACTGGTTCATATTGCTGTTTATAATAGCTTGGGGCAGAAAGTTAAGGAAATTGTTCCGGGATTTCAGGCGGCAAACGCTTATTCCTTGAATATTGATTTAGCCCCTGGTATATATCTATACAAAGTTACAGCAGGGAAAAACGGGAAATGTAGTAAGTTATTAATGCTTAAGTAAATTAGAATAATCTATAGCAAATTGATTTGAGTTGGATGGTTTTCTTTTAAAAAAAATATAAAGTGAAGGCAGTTTTTCTTAAAGAATATTTATTCTTTTTACACCACGAGGAGTTGGGATTTAGAAACTTCAGTCATCCGTCTGCGGTCATCGGTCGGTCTTAACCCTAAAACCCAACCCCTAAGAGCTAATTCCCATTGACAAAGATTACTAAAACATTAGAATACTCATAGATTCTGTGATGTTATATATTATATCGTTGGTAAGCTATTAAACAATATAGGAGGTATTTTATGAAGGTATTTAGAAGCGCGTTTATCATGTTTTTTATTGTTTTGACAATAATGGTAAGCACAGGATGCGGCGGCGGTGAGAAAGTGGAAGGTGAAATTAACTTAAAATTAGGGCATGCTCTCGATATCAATCATCCCGTACATAAGGCAATGGAATTCTGGGCTGATACGCTTAAAAAAGCGACTGATGGACGTATAATAATAAAAATATATCCTGGTGGTCAGCTCGGAGCGGAAAAAGAACTTGTTGAACAGCTTCAAATGGGAACACTTGACCTTACAAAGGTCTCATCAGCAGGTCTGGAAGCTTTTGTCCCTCAGATGAAAGTGCTTGGAATGCCATATCTTTTTAGCAGTAAAGAACATAAATGGAAAGTTCTTAACTCTGCTGTTGGTGAGGAATTGTTGGCTGCGGGTTCGGATAGAGGTCTTGTGGGGATTGGTTTCTATGAAGCAGGGGAGAGGAGTTTTTATACTAAGAATGGTCCCATTAAAACTCCTGCCGATCTTAAAAATTTAAAAATAAGAGTGATAAAAAGTCCTATGGCTATAAATTTATTGAAAACTCTTGGCGCTTCTCCCACGCCGATTAGTTGGGGTGAATTGTATACTGCTCTGCAGCAGGGAACTGTGGATGGAGCTGAGAACAATCCGCCTTCTTTTGTTTCCGCAAGACATTACGAAGTTTGCAAATACTATTCTCTGGATAAGCATACCTCACCCATGGATGTTGTGCTTGCGGGCAAAAAAGCATGGGATAAATTAACCGAAGCGGATAAAGCTATAATGATAGAAACTTTTAATGTGTCGGTAGAATATCAGAAACAACTTTGGGCAGAGGTAGTAAAACAGAATTTTGCTCATCTTGATTCCGTTGGTGTAGAGGTGATAATTCCGGACCAGGCACCTTTCATTGAAGCAGTAGCGCCACTTTATAAAGAATATGTGAAAGATGAAGTAATAAGTTCTTTGTTGGAAAAAATACAAGCCATTAATGCGGAATAATAGTAAACAAATAAGATGTCGGTGAAAATTTTTTTTAAAGTTTTATCCGAGTGGAGGAATAAGATACTTGGTTATTTCGTTATATCTATTGTAGGTGTAATGGTAATAACCGTCCTGTGGCAGGTTTTTACTCGGCTTGTTTTGCGATCACCTGCCGTTTGGACGGAAGAAACCTCAACTTATATGTTGATGTGGTGTGGAGTGGTTGGTGCCGCGTATGCTTATGGGCAAAAAGCGCATATCGGTATGGAATATTTTGCTTATAAACTAAACGATCGGCATAGAAGGATGCTTGAAATTGTGATAGCCTTTCTTGTAGGTTTCTTCGCGTTTCGAGTTATGCTGGTTGGGGGTATGAATTTCGTTCGTAATGCTTTTGTCAACCATCAAACTTCACCTACAATGGGAATTCCTACAGGGTATCTTTATCTTTGTCTTCCTATAAGCGCGTTCTTTATAATTACCTACGCTATCGAGTTTATTTCTAAGGATATAGCGTTCTTAGCACGTAAGGGGGAGAAATGAATATACCTGTAATTGTAATGGTAGTTAGCTTTTTGATACTGCTTGTAATGGATGTTCCCATTGGGATATGCATAGGTCTTGCCACTTTGTGGGCGGTCTCTGCTGTTGGGGGTGTGTCCTCCATTAATATAGTTGCGCCTCGACTTGCGACAGGTATAGATAGTTTTGCTCTTCTTGCGATCCCCTTTTTCATACTTATGGGGTTCCTTCTTGGAAAAGGCGGAATAGCTAGGAGATTAATTGATTTTGCGGAGGCGTTGGTTGGGAGATTTACCGGTGGTCTCGCATTCGTAAATACTCTGGGTTGTATGCTGGTTGGTGCGGTATCGGGTTCTTCGGTTGCAGCTGTAACTTCGATTGGTGGAACTATGATTCCGGAAATGAACAGGAAGGGTTACGATAAAAACTTTAATATCGCTTTAACCGCATGTGCCGCCACTACGGGTCTTTTAATCCCTCCAAGTAATGTAATGATTGTTTACGCGCTTGTTACCGGTACTGTATCCGTTGCCGCACTGTTTTTGGCTGGAATTATTCCCGGAGTTCTGGTTGGATTATTTTTAATGGGCGCAAGTGCTGTAATAGCAAAAAAACGGGGATATGGAACCGGTAAGATAATACCTATGAAAGAGACCATAAAAAGATTTTTTGGTGCTCTTCCGGGATTATTATTGATCTTAATCGTTATGGGTGGAATCATCGGCGGTATATTTACTCCCACTGAAGCGGCAAGTATAGCGGTTGTTTATGCTTTCGTTCTGGCTGTATTTATATACAAAGAGGTTAAATGGAAAGATATGCCCGGGATATTACTTCAGTGCGGTGTTACAACGTCTGTAGTGATGCTTCTTATCGGGGCATCGACAGGTATGTCATGGTTTATGGCGTCTCAGAACGTACCTGAGCTTATAAGTTCGGGTATAATGTCCATTTCAAGCAATAAAATTGCGATTCTCCTGATGATTAATGTTATGCTGCTGTTCGTTGGAACTTTTCTTGATATGACGCCCGCGATTTTGATATTTACGCCCATTTTCCTTCCGATAATTCAAATGCTTGGTATAGATATTGTCCATTTCGGTATAATAATAATTGCAAATCTTTGTATAGGGCTCTGTACGCCACCTGTTGGGACGGTTCTTTTTGTTGGAGTTAGTGTTGGTGATGGTAAGATACATGAGGTGTTTAAGAGTCTTCTACCTCTGTTTGCTGTTATGATAATCGCGTTACTTCTGATAACTTATATACCGGGAATTTCGCTTACTTTACCTCGTTTATTCGGATTTTAATTTAAGGGCTACTATTAATATGTAAAAAACCTTCCAGCTTGAAATGGTCTGGAGGGTTTTGTATTTTATATCTAGTTTTAAAAAATTATTATTTATTAAATTAAGATATTAAAATTACAGAGAAGTGAGGCCCTCTTTGATAGCAATTTTAGTTAATTCGGCTACGCTGTTTGATTTTAGTTTTTTCTTTATGTGTCGTCTATGGGTTTCTACAGTCTTTATTGAAATGAATAAACGGTTTGAAATCTCTTTTGTGTTCTTGCCTTCGGCGATCAGCTGCAAAATTTCTATTTCTCTTGGTGTCAATTTTGAGTAGATTGTAGGCTTGTCTTGTGTAGTCTTCTTAACGTATTCTTCAATCAAGATATCCGATATGCCGGGACTTAAATACTTTTTTTTCGCCATAACCGTATTTATAGCGCGGACCAGTTCTTCAAAAGCGCATTCCTTGAGCAAATATCCGGAAGCTCCCGCGTCTATCATACCCAGAACGTATCTTCTGTCGGAATGTAGAGATAACGCAATGATTTCAATATCCGGGTTTTTCGACTTGATCTTGCGGGTTGCTTCAATTCCGTTTAAGTTGGGCATGGTAACGTCCATCAGTATAAGATCCGGCGAAAGTTTTTTTGTTATCTCCAGGGCTTCTCTTCCATCCGTTGCTTCGCCTATTATTTCCATATTGGGTTGTTTGGAAATTAATGTAGATAAACCTTCTCTTAAAATCTTATGCTCGTCAACTATTATTATTTTTATACTCATTCAGAACTCCTTTTATATTTGTATGGGCGCCTTTAATGTTATTTTCGTTCCTTTGTTTTTATGTGATTCTATTTCAAAATGTCCGCCCACAACGTCGATACGGCTTCGGATATTTAAAAGACCAAATCCTATATCATTTTCACAGTATGAGTCTAATGCGGAAATATCGAAACCAATTCCGTCATCTTTAATCTCTATTTGTATGGTTTCTTTATTTCTTTTTATTGAGATCTGAACTTTTTTTGCCTTTGCGTGTTTTCTTATATTGACAAACAATTCTCGTACAGCCTGAAACAGTAAAATACGAAGATCATCGGTAAGCGGTTTTTCTTTTTGGTCGTCACTGAAATCGTACTTAATATTATTTTCGTTGAGAATATTTTCTGCCAGCCAATCGACTGCCGGGATAAAACCGAGTTCATAAAGGATAGACGGGCTTATCTGTGTCATCAATGAGCGGGATGAAGTTATAGCATTTTGGACAAGATTGTGAACTTCCTCCAGCGATTTTCGAGTATTTGGAGAAGATTCCTTTTCCTTTAATTCGCCTATCTTGAGTTTCAAAAAAGCCAGGGTTTGTCCAATCTCGGCATGAAGGGTGGTTGCAATCCTTTTTCTTTCGTGTTCTTCAGCGAGCGTTAGCTTATGAGACAAATTTTTCATTTTTCTTTTGTAATTTTGTATATTTTCCTTCTCCATGTTTTTTCTCTCGGTTATATCTCTTATGGATATTACACTCATGAGTTCCTTATTGTTATAATTTGGAATTGGATAACATTGAATATTAAAATATCGTATTGATCCATTCTTAGATACTTTTGTTTTTTCAATCACAGGTGAGTTCTCATTGTTATCAAATAATTTTTTAAGAGGGCAATCCTGACAGGTTTCTTCCCATGGGGAGAATATTTGACTACATTTTTTATTTATGACTTCTTCTCTTTTTAAGCCGAATAATTTAAACAGAAATTCGTTTGCTTCATGGATAATGTATTTTTCGTCAACAATTGCAAGTCCCTCACTAACGGCATTAACGATTGTTTTTAATTTATTTGCGCTTTCTTCAAGTTTCTTCTCTGCCAGCACTTTATCTGTTATATCTCTGGATATTCCAAGTGTGCCTATTACGTTTCCTTCCTCGTCGTAACGTGGGATTTTAGTCGTAGATACCCAGTTTATTCTTCCGTCAGGATGAGTTTCCTTTTCAATCTTCGCCTTAATTGGTTTGCCCGTTTTAATTATTTTCTGCTCATCCCGGAAGGCCTGTTCTGCATGTTCCTTTGTAAAATAATCGAAATCTGTTTTGCTGAGCACTTCTTCTCTTGGAAGGCCAACTTGATCCGCTTTGGATTTGCTTATCTCAACAAAACGGGAATTTTTATCTTTAAAGT
>Ga0315551_10000086_pt1 | contig 71812 bp, 81 predicted proteins | sample SalMarSW160290MG_FD_203678 | JGI IMG/M metagenome (GOLD analysis project Ga0315551, IMG submission 203678) | Salt marsh sediment microbial communities from the Plum Island Ecosystem LTER, Massachusetts, United States - Salt Marsh Sediment SW1602-90 ...
TAAACAAGCTCTCTGACAATCAGGGAAGGGTCCTGCCTGACGCCCACCTAGTGCCCAGGGGGACGACCCTCAAGGAGCTTGCGGCCAGGGTCCACACCACCATGGCAGAGGCCTTCATAGGCGGCCTCGACCTGAACAAGAAGAAGATTGGGGCCGACCACGAGCTCCGTGACGGGGACGTGGTGGAGATTCTGTTCAAGGGATAGCCATGGACCCACTTATCATAACCCTGCTCGCTGCCGTGAATTTCGTGCTCGTGTTTTTTAGCGTAGTTACAGGCGGATCCAATCTCGTGATGACGCCCCTGCTGATATCCCTAGGGGTCCCGGCGCCGTCTGCCGTTGCTGTGACACGGGTGGGAAACCTCGGCGGGTCATCAGTCGGCCTCTTCAAGTTTAACAGGGGAGGGATGGTTCTATGGGGGCTTGGTCTGCCTCTGGTTCTCGTATCCCTTATTGGTGCATATGCTGGCTCGAATCTGGTGCTGAGCATCAATGAGATTTTCCTGCAGAGGCTTATAGGATTGGTTATCCTGGGTATCTTTATCATCATGATTATCAACCGGAGATTTGGCCTCGAGAAAAGGAGGATGTCAACCAGAATGCCATCAAGAGTCATTGGTTATTTCCTGTATTTCCTTGCTGTGCTCACAAGCTCAATCGTGGGGGGAGGAGCAGGGATACTCACATCCTACATACTCATCTTCTTCTTCGGCCTCACGTTCCTCCAGTCATCCGGCACCAGGAAGATAAGTGCCCTGGCAGGAACCCTGGTGGCGTCGGTGGTGTTCATCCTAGCCGGGGTGGTCCCTTATGAGATAGCAGTTCCCCTAGTCATCTCAGGTGCCCTCGGCGGCTGGGCAGGCTCGCACTATGCCATCAGGAAGGGTGAAGAATGGGCAAGGACTTTATTCTTTATCGTGATACTGGCGCTTGGCCTGAAGCTGCTGGTCTTCTAGAAAGCATTTAACTCTTCAAGGCCGTTAATGAAACATGGATAGGCCGAGGGTTGGCATGGGTGTCATCGTCCTCAGGGACGGGAGGGTCCTTCTGGGAAGGAGAAAGTCCTCCCATGGTGCTGGAACATGGCATATGCCCGGGGGTCACCTTGAATTCGGAGAGGGCCTGGAGGGTTGCGCCAGGAGGGAGGTCCTGGAGGAAACAGACCTGCGTATCAAGAACCCTCGTTTCGCTGCTGTAACCAATGACATATTTGGGGAGGGAAAACACTACATAACGCTCTTCATGCTCTCTGAGTGGGGGTCAGGGGAACCAAGGGCCATGGAACCGGAGAAAGCAGAGTCCTGGAACTGGTTCAGCTGGGACAATCTCCCTGAGCCCCTATTCCTGCCCATGCAGAATCTCCTGAAGCAGGGGTTCAGGCCCTGATACATGCATTTTTTAATCCCCGGGATAAATTCTAAACATGCTCTATCTGATTGGTCTCGGCATCTGGGACGAAGGGGACATCTCACTGAGGGGAATCGAATCCTGTAGGAAGGCTGACAGGCTCTATGCCGAGCTCTATACCTCGGTATGGGGGGGTGACCTCAGGAAGCTGGAGAAGCTCATCAGGAAGAAGATAAGGGTCATCGGGAGGCGCGACCTGGAAGAGTGGTCAGCGAGGCTTGTCAGGGAGGCCAAGAGAAGGAATGTTGTAGTCCTCGTGCCAGGGGACCCGCTCTCTGCGACCACACACTCGGGCCTGATTGACGAGGCCAGGAAGGAAGGGGTAAGGGTGGAGGTCGTCCACTCCTCATCGGTCTTCACAGCCGTTGCCGAGACAGGCCTGAACCTCTACAACTTCGGCAAGACCGTGACTGTTGTGGCGCCCGCCGGGAAATACAGGCCTGAATCGTTCTACAGCACCATCGTGGAGAACCGTGCCAGGGGCATGCATACCCTGCTCCTCCTTGACATCAGGATGTCAGTACAGGAGGGCCTTGGTGTCCTTATGGACATCGAAAGGAGGAAGAATCAGAGGGTCCTGAGGCCGAGGGGCAGGATTGTCGTGGCCTCCTCCATGGGCTCCCCCAAAAGGGTTATAAGGTACGGCACCGTCACCGAGCTTTCGGGGGAGGATTTCCCCCCGCCGGCCGTGATAATCATCCCGGGCAGGCTCAATTTCTTTGAGAAGGAGTTCCTCGAGAAGCTTTAGATTTTTATATGACATGAATTGTGAGAACCTTTGGGCTATACCAGCGGTTTTCGCTTTCTGGCATACATTCTGAAGATACCGGAGTTACGCCACCCTTGTCATAACAGGCAACAATATTGAAGAGGTAACCAGCTTCTTCTGAATTTGGGGGTGTTTTTATAATTGTCCGATGAACAATAAAAATGTCTAAGCTTTACCCTTCTCATTGGCATGCGCCTTCGTCCACATGACCTTCTTTCCAGAGCGGCCCATGCGCCAGTTCTTCTGGCACTTGGAGTTGCAGAAGCGGAAGATTTTTCCATCTGCCTTGACGAATACCTTTCCCCGGCCCTCGGGAATGTTCTCCGCGCAGAATGAGCACTTGGCCATGCAAACACCTTAATTGTTTTTTTATTTCATATTCTTTCGTTAACGTTTCCTTGTGCCCCGTAGGGGTATTGCAGATGCGGTAGCTCTCGTAAGAAAGGTTACCTGCTCTGGAACCTTGCGACGCTGTCCATGGCTGTCTCCTTAAGGACAATCACGTCCCCCTTTCTCACAGGCCCAATCGCGTTCCTCGTCAGTATCTTGCCCTTGTCAGGGCCTTCGAGAACCCTGCACCTGATTCTGCTAACTCCCTTGACTCCGACCCTTCCCATCACCTGGACAACCTCTGTTGCTACCATATCATGTCACCTATTTCATCATGCTGTCTTGTAATCCTGCACATTCTGGCTTTGTTCATTCATTACAGTGGCAATCATGCAGTTCTTATTGTTTCTATTGTTTCTTGAGTTCCTCCAGCTTGCCCACTATGTCAGCTATGAGCTTCTTGGCGTCGCCCTCCTCCACTATTGCTATGCTGGATGTGGGGACCTCGATGCCGGAGGCCTTCCCGAGGTCGAGCTTTGAAGGAACGTATGCAAAGGGAACCTTCTTCTCATCACAGATGACTGGTATGTGCATCAGAATCTCCTGGGGCTGCACGTCCTCTGCCATGACAATCAGCTTGCTTATGCCCCTCTCTATTGCCTTTGTTGTCTCGTTCACTCCCTTTATTATCTTTCCCGTGGTCTTGGCCACAGTGACGGCCTCGTAGACCTTCTCGGAAAGCTCCTTGGGTGTCTGGAAGCTTACAAATCCTGCCATTCTCATCCCCTCCCTTTCTTGGACAACCTGGCTGCCCGTCCCTGCGGGATTGTGCCCGGCGTCCCTTGCATTCATTGGGTTGAACTATATACAAATACCAGGGTGTATATTTAAAGCTTTCCCGGGGCTTTCCCTGGCTATTTCTCCAAAAGCCTGACCCTCTCTTTGTAGAAATCGGCGGCCCCTTTCAGGGCCCTCCTTCCCTCCGGGGTGACAGTGTAGACCCTCTGGCGACCCGAGGGCTTCTTCTTCACAAGCCCTCCCCTGTTCAGGAGATACAGGACCTTGTAGGCCGTGACGGTCCCTGGCCTGAAACCGAACCTGTCCTGAATCTGCTTCCTCAGGGCATAGGCATGCATGGGTTTCTCTGTAAGAAGCTTGAGTATGTATATCCAGAGGCATTCCCTGGTGTTCAGCATCTTGAGTCTGTTAAGGGGCATGCTTTATTTTACGTGTGTATAAGTATTTAAATCAGTGAAGACAATATTTTACAGTTGTAAATCATATTCGGGTTTTGCCATGTCCAGGGACATCAGGGTTGCGATTGCAGGTGTAGGGAACTGCTGCTCCTCGCTCATTCAGGGGATATTCTACTACAAGGATGTCAGGGACAACAACGAGACCGTCCCTGGCCTGATGCACAACGTGCTGGGCGGCTATGCCCTTTCCAATATCAAGCCCGTAGCTGCATTTGACATAGACACCAGGAAGGTCGGGAGGGATTTGTCAGAGGCCATATTCGCCAAGCCCAACTGCACCAAGACCTTTCAGAAGGATGTGCCTGAGATGGGGGTCGAGGTCCGGATGGCCCCTGTGCTTGACGGGGTGGCAGCGCACATGTATGATTTTCCAGAGGACAGGGGATTCAGGCCGGCCAAGGAGAGCCCCGTAGACATCAAGAAGGCCCTGGAGGATTCCGGGGCCGAGGTCCTGGTGAACTACCTTCCAGTGGGCTCTGAAGACGCTGTGAAGCACTACGCAAGGGCCTGCCTGGACGCGGGGGTGGCCATGGTGAACTGCATGCCTTTCTTCATTGCATCTGACCCCGCATGGGAGAAGCGTTTCAGGGATAAGAAAATCCCCATAGTCGGTGACGATGTCAAATCGCAGGTAGGGGCCACCATAACCCACAGGGTTCTGACCAAGCTGTTCTCTGACAGGGGAGTGAAGATAGACAGGACATACCAGCTGAACACAGGGGGCAACACGGATTTCCTTAACATGCTTGAGAGGGCCAGGCTCAAGAGCAAGAAGGTCAGCAAGACCGAGGCTGTCCAGTCTCAGCTACCCGTTCCCCTGCATCCCGACAACATACACATCGGGCCGAGCGACTATGTACCCTGGCAGAACGACAACAAGGTATGCTTCATAAGGATAGAGGGAAGGAAGTTCGGGAACGTCCCCGTAGAGCTCGAGGCCAGGCTCTCTGTGGAGGACTCGCCCAACTCCGCTGGCGTGGCCATCGATGCGATAAGGTGCGCCAGGCTCGGGTTGGACAGGGAAGTCAGCGGCGAGCTCACCTCGATTTCAGCCTACACAATGAAGCACCCTGCCCACCAGTATCCTGACACAGTAGCAAGACAGATGATAGAGGAGTTCATCAAGGGCGAGAGGGAGAGGTAGTCCCTGTTTCCTGGAAGGAGAATAACCGCCCTGTTTTTATATCCCGGGAGACAATCTCTTAACATGTACCCGGCCTTTGGCAAGAGCAACATCTACTTCAGGGTAAGAAGGATTCTGAGGGGACTTTTCCGCGGGCTTATCGGGGGGGTAAGGTCCTTCAGGCTCCCGAGGCTCACCATGGGCAAGGTCTGGCTCAGGCTCAGCTACTTTGAGGAGAGGCTCTCCAGGCTCGGTGACGACGACCAGGAGATATTCATAACCAATTTCTACCACAGCGTGAGGCAGGTCAACTACATGACCCTGCTCACAGTCATCGTAATCATCGCGACCTACCTCACCACATTCCAGTTCAGGATGATAGGGTTCTGGGAAGGCCTCGCTGTCGAGGCCATTCTCGTGTTCACGCTATTCTACATAGTCTGGTACTACAGGCTCGGGATGGAGGACCTTCTTGACTATCTCCTGAAGACAGAGACCACGCCTGATTATGCATTCAGGCCGAGGCTGGCCCCCGCGGGTTATAAACCTAAACCGTTATCCCTGAAGAAGGCTAAGAAGAGGCCCGGGGGAGCGGCTAGGAAAGGATAGCCCTTATCAGCATGGTCGCATAGCTCCCGCTCTGGAGGGAGAATTTGACCAGGCATTTCTTCTTTCCGGGATTGAGCTCGTCATCCCTGAGGGGGCCTATGTCCAGGCCCCTGGGCTCGGCCATCATATCCCTGATATCACCCCTCAGGTCGAACTCCTGGAACTGCTTCACACAGAAGTCCTCCGGGGAGATTCCCTCACTCTTCATGATTTCCCGGGTGGTCCTGCCCAATCCCCGGGGGATTTCTGAATCATAACCTAGCAAGGGAATCCGGATATTCTTTACGGGTTTCTCGGGCAGGATAAGCTCCCCGAGTGGCCATGATATGCTTCTGTGGGGGAATCCCTCCAGGCAGGAGCAGGCGGTCCGGTTCCAGAGCCATGACTGGTAGGCGTGCGCATAGAGCCTCAGAACCCTCTTGGGGAGGCCCCTCAGGGCACCGACATAATCCCGCGGTGATTTACTGAGCCACTCCCTTGTCTCGGGAACGAGGCTGCAGGCCTTCCCGAAATCCTTCAGGATGAGGGATTTCCCGACGAGGTGGTTGTTGAGGTTCATGCCAAATCTCTGCTCGTCAAAGTAGTTCGGGACCTGGCTGAGGGCCCGCGGCCTGGAATCCCCGGAGAGGTTCCTTACCGTTATCTCGAACTCGTTCCCGGAGGAGGTTCCCAGGTTCAGCCTCTCCCTTCCCTGGCCCAGGTATTCAAGCGTGATATCCCCGCCCTGGAGCCCGAGCCCCCTCCTGGGACCATGGAGGATTGATATATACTGCTCTGTCAGGGCCTGCTTGTCCTTGTTGCCCGAGAAGTTTATGAACCTTGGCCTCTTCCTGAAGGCCCTGGCCACCTGGCCGACAGCGGCCTGGGTGGTCCATACCCGCTTGTTCAGGCGGTAGTAGGCATAGCGGCCTGGTTCAATCTTTAGGTCTAGCCTCTCCCTGACCACGAAGTCCTCGGGGGTCTGCTTTATCCTGTAGTCCATGTGTGAATATTACAGGGAAGGGTTTAAGTGTGTTTCAGGGACTCTCAAGGAAAGACGGTGATTTTTGGTAAAAGACAGGTATTTTTCAACGAAAGACAGGTATTTTAGCAGGAATAAGCGATAGATTTAAATACGCAAGACAAATATTATACAGTTCAAGGGAATATCAGTACTGCCCGACATTATCTGATATAAACAGGTCGGGTTTTGAAGCTAAGGGGTGTTTTCCATGGCAAAGCCGAGGGATGAGCGTCCAAAATACACGTCTGATGAAGAGGAAGATGATGTCTACAGGACCGAGAGACCTGATATTGGGGTGAGGGAGCCCCATATCGTGTCCGAGAAGGAGTTCCTGGTCAAGGAGGTCAAGGTCCCATCAAAGCAGGCCATACCGAGGCCTGAGGAGGATATAGAGAGCATAAAGAGGATTACCCCGGAGCTTATAGGGGGCCTCTTTGAAAGGGTCAAGTTCCTTGATGAGAGGATAGCAGAGGACAAGGCAGCCATGGAGGAGAGAAAGAGCCTTCATGAAGACATGATTAAGGACATCGATGAGGACATAGCAGAGAAGAAGACCATAGAATCCAGGCTCACGGACATAGACGAGAAGAGGAACTTCAAACTGGACATAAGCCTGCTCAGGAGGGACAAGAGGAACGAGCTGGTCAGGTTCTGGAAGGACATGCTCGAGCTCAGGACCGAGCTCAAGGAGCTTACAGAGAGGCATGAGGTCGAGAGCAGGGTGATGAATATATTCAGGACCCTGGATGTCGATGAATCCAAAAGGGCCAAGGAGGCCGGGAAATGATTCGAACCAATGAGAAGATGCTCGCTGATGAGATAAAGAAGCTCATTCCTGTCCTGGGCAGGGAGAACGCAGCTGCCCTGAGCAGGGCCTACCTCCTGGGGGATGAGGAGGTCAGGGACAGAATATTCGAGGTTGTTGACGCTGCCAAGGCTGCTGTCTTCTCAAGCGAGGACATGGCAAGGACCGTGCTTATCGAGCCCCCTGACAGGGACGTGTTTTCCCGCGGGGATTTCAGGGTCGGGACAATCCTCTACGGGAAGAAGAAGCTCTATCCCATGCGGATGAAGAAGGAGAGCCTTCTCATGCACATGGGGATATTCGGCTCATCCGGCTACGGCAAGACCAACCTGGCCTACGATATGATAAGGGAGCTCTCTGACAAGGGTGTGCCCGTCCTCATCTTTGACTTCTCCAAGAGGAACTACAAGGACCTGCTCTCAACACCACTGAGGGACAGGATACAGATATTCACCATAGGCAGGAATGTCGCTCCATTCAGGTTCAATCCACTGAAGCCCCCTCCGGGGGTCCTGATGTCCCAGTGGATAAAGGAGTTCGCCCAGATATTCGACCACGCCTACTGGCTCCTGGGGGGAGGAAGGCACGTCATACTCAAGGCCCTGGACAGCATAGTATCAGAGAACGAGAAGCCCGTGCTCAGTGACATAAAGAGCTGGCTCTCTGACTACGGCCAGGAGAGGCTCGCGTCCAGGGAGAGGAACTGGCTCGCGACAGCCGACCGGCCGCTGGAAAGCCTGTGCTTCAAGGAGCTGGGTGAGGTATTTAACTGTGAGCAGGGAATCCTTCCGAGCGACTTCTTCAAGAGGGGAAGGATAACCATACTGGAGCTCGATAGCCTGGACACCAATGACAAGACATTCTTCATAGAGATAATCCTCCAGTGGATAAGGGACTGGCTGATAGAGAGCGGGAACAAGGAGAGGCTGATGGGTGCGATAATCCTTGAGGAGGCGCACCACGTTCTCAACAGGGAGAAGGCCAGGAGACTGGGGACCGAGACCGTGATGGACCTGATATTCAGGGAGGTCAGGGAGCTCGGCATAGGCATGATTTACATAGACCAGCACCCCTCACTTGTTTCATACCCTGCCCTGGGAAACACCTCCACCCATATCTATATGAACCTGGGCCTGGACACCAAGCAGAGCTCTGACGTCCTGGACGCCAGCAACATGCTAGGGCTCAATTATGACGAGCAGGGATACTACCTCAGAAGGCTCCCCATAGGCAGCGGCTTCATGCTCTGCAGGGGCTCCGAGTTCACCGAGCCGTTCCTCATCAACTTTTCCAAGTTCGACATGGAGAAGGGCTCTGTCCCGGACAGTGAGATAGCGGAGTTCATGAAGGACAGAATCCCCCGGGATTTAACCGGAAAGCCGGGTCCGGAAATGGCAGAGCCCGACCTCAGGGAGGACGAGGAACTCGAGGGTGAGATAAGCCAGGACGGCTGGAAGATTATGAAGATGCTTGGGGATGCCAGGGGAAGCTTTGCCTCCCAGATATACAAGGAGCTGAGAATGTCAGGAAACGCCTTCAAGAACAAGGCCGAGCTGCTCCGGGATGTGGGGGTGGTTGAGATGAGAACCGGCAAGATAAGGAAGAGCAAGCTCAACTATTACTATCTTTCTGAGCTGGGCCAGAAGCTCTACAATGCCAGGTTCGGGGAGGATGTAACAACCTCGCCTGTCAGGGACACGGAGATGGTCGAGACCTTCAGGCTTGGCGGCTGGAAGGCCTCCCTCAAGGAGGGAATCCTGAACATAGAGAAGAACAGGAAGGGCCTGAACATAGTAATCCAGAAGAGCAATGACAGGGAGGAGATATCCCGGAAGCTCAGGAGGTACAGCTACTTCATATGCGCCACAGAGGCCATTGAGAACACGGTAATCCAGGAGGCCGCCAGGACAGGGAAGGCCATCCTCTTCATAGCCACGGACAAGGGGTTCGAGGAGGAGGGTAAGTTCGAGAAGGTCCAGTTCGAGAAATAGTCTCCAGAGCCCCTTTTTGGTGGTTCCTTCCGGCAGAAAGCTTATATAGTTATCCAACCTAATTATTAACAGGCCACAAGGCTGTCATGCTCACTCAAGATACATTAAGGCCAACCAGACGGTAATTCCACCCTCCACCCAAGGATGAGAATTGTTCAGTCCATCGAAATAGGGATTGCAGGCTTTTCAATCCATTAACCTTAAGTGGGACCGGGTGTGCCCCTTTCTGTCTCGGGTTTTCTCTTCTACCCGCTGATGTACTGCTACTCCGGGGCACGCCTTCACATATAGCTATATTAACCATTTAGGTTTCCGTTAACCTTAACCATCTTTCCAGGAGAGGTACTAAGGAGAGATGCGGGCAGAGATCAACTGTCCAAGGCAGGTGCTGGTAAGTTGACCATTAATGCTGACATTGGAGGTGCGAAATGCACATTTTAAATTGGATGGCCACAGTAGCCAACGAGACCAAGGCTAATAAGGTGGGGACAGACCTAGGAGCAGACAACCATCATCGGGCCTACTTCCGATAAAGCCATATGGCATCGAGGTTGTCTCAGTATCGGGGCCGCTTCAGGGTTTTATTACTGGGCGGCCCCACGTTTTTACATTAATTTGTAAGTTCCAGTTCGAGTAATATCGGCTGTTTATGAACCGTTGTGAAACAGTTCCCACCAGGGGCCCAGCCAGATATCCTTAAAGTTAACAGGGCCCCTGGACAAAATCCAACAAAGAAAGGAGGTGACCCAAAGCTATTTGGCTATTGGGCGGCCCATTTTCGGCAGCAGAGATAATTACCCAAGGCAGGGATTGATAGTTAAACTGTTTAACGCCATAACATATCGGAGTTGCCATGAAACTTAAAATGCCTTTATACCGGCTGCTTCAGGATTTATTTTTGGAGTAGCATTCTTGGAGTAGCCCACCATCCAAAGAGGAAGACCGTTATAAGAATGCCTTTCTATAGGTGTTGCCTATTTTGGATGCTCATTATCGTGCTCCATGGTTATCACATTGGATGTCACATTATGTGCTTCCTATAGAGCCAATAAGAGGGAGGATAATTACTGTACCCTGCTGCGGGCCTCCCTCTTCCCCTAAAACTATTCATTTATGGATAAAGTAAGGAGGAAGAAATGAGATTTAAAGGGTCTAATTCGTTCTGTAAGAGATTTAACGGCAGCCTGCCCAAGGGGTGCCTTGGAAAGAGGGGCAAAAAACCATCGGGTGGTGATAGAGACAACTCTGATGTGATGAACAAAAAAATAGAAGCACAACCCAGTGAAGGTTTCCCGACGGTGGACTCTCGGAAAGGAGGAGGTCATGTGCGAGAATGGTGAGCTTGTATAATCGGTGGAAAATGGAAGACGTATTTTAAGGTGCAATGTGTGCAATTTTATTGACAATAGCGGCAAGCACGACAAAAGATTGGTTGGAAAAAGACTGTGTCCGGGGCCGGAAAATAAGTCTAAGCCTCCTCCAGTTAATTCTAGATAAACCCTTGGAAGAACATAATGTTGCAGAGGAAAGGGAAATTGCTGCAGGTTTTCCTTTTCCTTTGTGTTGTCAACTTAACGGTACCTACTCACGTTTGGTAAGCGGTAACATGCAACGATATTAAGAAAAAGGGATTGACAATTATCAGCAATTTCCTGATTTTTGAATTAATGGTCATTTCATAATCGATAGCAAGAAGCTATTCACGATATTCAAAAAAATTGGACTTGATTTCAATGATTTAAACGAAATATTGAAATCGATATCAAGCAACAACTTACCTAGGGTGAGTAAGTACACTTAACGGGCTACAACCAGCGTGTAACTACTCACCTATATCATGTTCTTCTGAACAACTGACATTCCCTCAGCAAAGAAATCCCTACTCTGCTTGTCCCACGTATTCATGACACTCATGATCACTTCGTGATTATGTATCCCCCTACCCCTGGTATTCCGGGTTCTGTTTTTGTTCGCATGTTGGAAAGAAAGCCCTGATATCAAGATGGACATACATATGCTTGCCATTCATGTTACCTCAGCAGGATGTTCCTCCCGTGCCTGCGGCTGTACATGAAGTCGTCCTCGGTCTCCTCCCTGGAGCGCTTCTTGAATTCTGTGAACTCGGCCAGCTTTGAGCTCAGTTCGTCTGCCAGGTAGACAGCCATGGCCTCCGGGAACATGGGCTGCTTGGGGGAGCCGAACTCCATGTTCCCGTGGTGGCTGAGCATTATGTGAAGGAGCTTCTCCCTTATTCCCTCAGGGGTCTTCAGTTCGTCCATGAGCCTTGAGACATGGCCGTATCCCAGGGCTATGTGCCCTATGAGCTGGCCCTTCAGGGTCCCCTTTATCCTGGTCGTGGTCTCTATCTCCTCGAGCTTGCCTATGTCATGGAGCAGGGCCCCCGCGATGAGTGTGTCCATGTCCATGCTTGGAAACAGCCTCCCGCTCAGGTCGCAGTACTTCATGACCTCCAGTGTGTGCTCCAGAAGGCCGCCCCTCCAGTTGTGGTGTATCTCTATTGCCCCCGGATGCTCCCTGAACCTTTCAAGGAAGGATGTATCAAGGAACACCCTCTCCAGGAGGTGGCGCATCTCGTCATTCCTTACCCTGCCTATGTAGCCCTTCATCTCTGTGACCATTTCATCGAGGTCCCTCCTTGCGGGCCCTATGAACTCCCCGGGCTGGAACTCCCCCTCCTTCAGGGCCCTGATGGTATCGGGGGGGTTGGTGGAAATCTGGAGGCTCTCCTGGAAGCGCTCGACCCTTCCCTGTATCATGACGACAGAGTCAGCCTTCACGGATTCGTACAGGCCCTTCACGACATCCTGGTTCTCATCACCCCAGTACCTGTAGGAAATCGTCCGGCCGCTCGCATCCGAGAGGAGCAGGCTGAATGTGTAGCCCTTGGCATAGGGCTTCATGCCCTTCTTAATCTTAACGACAAAGATGTCCTCGACCCTCTCGCCCTCACTGAGGTCGCATATTGGCGTCTTCTTGGCGTACATGATAGGGGCTTGGAGTGAAGGTATAAATATCTGAATGACAAGGTTACCCTATCATTGTGGTGGTTTCTTGAGAGGTAAAACCCTGGCCCTGGCCGGAATCCTTATGGTTGCCATATCACTCTTCGGCTTTACGTTAGAGACAGGGAATGCGGTCCTGGACACGATAAGGATGCTTCTTGGCCCGGAGCCAGGCGGCGAGACCATAAGGATAGCCTCCTGGAACATCAGGGACTTTGGAAGGGCCAAGGCCGCGGACGAGGGGAGGATGGGAATCATTGCAGAGGTCCTCAGGGGCTATGACATCATAGCCGTCCAGGAGATAAGCAACCTCAGGGAGCAGGGCGATGAGGGCTGCCCCAGGAATGAGGACGCCTGCCCCGGGAACCCGTCATGCGGCCTTGTAAGGGAAGCCCTTGAGCGCCACCTGAACGAGAGTGGCCTGAACTACAGCCTTGTCTTCAGCCCCCAGGTCAGGGACGAGCGCTATCTCTATATCTACAACCCGGGAAGGGTCACCCTGGAGGAATACTCCCTTGTTGAGGACCCCGGTGATAACGGGCCCGTATGCTCAAACAGCCCCGAGAGCACAGGTCTGATGGTGAGGCAGCCCTTCAGGGCCAGGTTCAGGGCCGGGGATTTCGACTTCGTTCTCCTGAACGTTCACACAAGCCCGGGGATAAACCTCGATGAGCTTGAGGGCCTGGAATACTTCTACAGGCAGGAAAGGGATGAGCCCGACGTGATAGTCCTGGGCGACCTGAATGCTGACTGCAGCTACCTGAAGCCGGATGATGACATAGGCCTGAGGAACCCGGAATACATCTGGCCCTTCGGGGACGATGTGGATACCACCGTCTCAGGCACCGACTGTGCCTATGACAGGTTCATATTCACATCCCCCACGAGCGAGGACTTCACAGGAAGGCTTGGCATAGTCAGGGGCATGCCCCCCACTGTGAGCGACCACTACCTCATATGGGCCGAGTTCTACACGGGGAGGGACAGCGACTAGCCTGTCAGGAATCCCCTTGAGACTTACACCATTTATTAACTTCAATGCAGTCATAATCACGAACAGAAACTTCATCTGGAGGGACGTCATCAGCCCAAAAATCACTTGTTGCTCTGTAATATATTGTGCCTCCTTCAACATTTATTAGATTTATAGCAAGTGCATCATAGCCTTGAAGGGAGAGATTAAGCGGGTCTTCACCCCCCTTTTTTGGCACCAGATAATGCGTAAGTTTTGGCATGTTCTCCTTACATCTAGATTAATGATGCCAAATTTTATAAAATTGGTGTGAACCCTTCCTGGGATTTTTAAATCAGCATGAGATAGGATAAACATGGCAAAAAACAAGGGAAAGTAATTGGCCGGCACGGCCTTTGTCGGGTTCTTCTTCCTGGGTCTGGTTCTCGGAGCCGTATTCGGCAGATGGGATGTAGGACCCCTGGCAGGTTTCGCCATGGGATTCATGGCCGCATTGGCGGTAGGGATGAAGTATTGAACCTGGAAATGGCTTTAAGTCAGCCAGAATAAATAATCTTGGGAATTTCCAAGAATCCTGTGGCGCGGCCTTAATCCCGGGCACTCATGACTGCTCGTACTCTTCACTCTTCTTTATGGGGGCCTGGGCCATCTCCCTGGCCCTCTGGCCTGCCATCCTCAGGGCGGTCTCTTCGTCTACACTCTCAAGGTCTTCTATGGCCTTGAGTATGTCCTGGGACTCCTTGTCCATGGGGATGTCCTCCTTGGCAAATACCCTTGATAGCTTCTCCTTCACACTGTCCATCTTGCCCTCTTCCATGGCCTCCCTAACGTCGGTGTCAAAGAGGACCTGGTTGAGCCTCTCCACATCAGAGTTCAGTATCTTCTCTACAACCTCGCTGTGCTCCTCTGCCTTGTGATGCTCCTTCATGGCCTCGAGCAGGAGAAGGAGTTGTAGGTGCTTGAGATGATCCTCTGCTTCCTGCTGCTTTGCGTTGCTCTCAAGCCTCAGGGCCTTTATCTTGGAGACATTGAGGAGCTTCAGGGTGTTTGGCTGGCCCTTGCTCTCGAGCATGAGCGTCCTTATCTTGTCCTGGACGGCCTTTATCTCATCGGATATCCTCTCTATCCCCTTCTCGGCCCTTACCCTCTCCTCGTATATCTCGTTGCTATTGAGGTGGGTAAAAAGGTCCTTGCCAAAGGTCTTGTGAAGAAAATTCTTTAAATCCATGCTCTTCTCTTGGATTCTAAACTTATAAGCATTTATAGCGCAACAGGAAAACACTGTTTTTTTGGAGCACAGTGAAGGGGCCAGTGATTTATTAGGCCCGTTAATTAATTATATACCAATGGCCGAGGTTGACCAACACAACAATAGCCGGAGGGGGTTTCTGCTATCCCTGGATGCGATAATAGCCATAGGCCTGATACTCACCCTTGTGACGTTCCTGGGCGGCCTTTCCCTGACCTACCATTCCCCTGAGCTCAGGTACCACAGGCTCTATCAGATGGGGAAGGACACACTCATACTCCTGAAGAACGCCCGCATGGAGCAGCTCCAGGACTTCGATGTCATACTGTATTATCAGGGCATCGGCGTCCTTGGCCCGGGGGACTTGGACAAGAGCCTCTTGGACATACTGGGCTCCTTCTGGGCAACCGACAACACCACCATGCAGGATTATGCGTCAAACATAACGGGCCAGATTCTGAACAGCACCCTTCCTGTAAGCTGCAACTACATGGTTGTGCTGGGAGACGACACGATTTACCAGAGGGGCCCCGGCGAGGGGAGCTACCTGGCCAGGCTCTCCACCATCGTCTCGGGAATCCTGAGGGGGGAGCCTGTGGAGGGCTATGTGGCAAGGGCCTGGGCCACTCACTTCAGGAAGAACACCACAAGGGTCATCACATGGGAGCCTGAGGGGGCGGCGAGGTGGGGTGGCGACCTGGAGATATGGAAGACCTTCCAGATGAACTACACCAGCATTTACAATGCCACGTTCTATGTCTCGATACACCATACCGATCTCATGAGCCTCACCATAAACGGCCATGAGATAAGCGGCGAGATAGACTGGCTCCACACCGACAGCGGCGGGACGGGAACCGCAGCCTTCGGGATAGCTGATGTGACAGGCCACATCCAGAATGGCAACAACACAGCCTACCTCCTCATGGACAACGACGTCTACAATGCCCACATACACCCGGGAATGAGGCTTGAGCTCACCTACCAGACCGAGGAGATGAAGGAGGTCTCGGAGACGGTCAGGGAGAGGTACTACCTGGACCACATAGTCAGCCACAAGAATTCGGGATGGTGGGGCAGGAGCGGGGCCTGGCAGATGACATCATTCTACATACCAGTAAATGCAACAATATTAAACGTGACCTACCACATAAGGGCCGAGGACATAGAGGACACGTCTTCAACAGACTGCAGGATATGGTTCAATGACAGTCTCTTTGACAGCTTCAATCCCCCTCCAAGTGAGACAGTGGACAGAACCTACAACTTCACAGGCATGGCCTCAGAGGGCTCGAACTGGGTGCTTTCCCAGTTCAACTACTACATATTCTGGGGGGACACCTTTGTGGGAAGGGACGACACAATAATATACTCAGACCCCGTGAACGATCCGGAGGGTTCCTCCTACCTTGAGGTTGAATACAGGCTTCCCGGGAGGAAGCTCTACTACGGCTATATAGATGTCGGGATTAGCGAGAACGCTGGTGGGGGCGTCGAGAACCCCAAGCAGTTCACGGTGGGCTTCGAGGACAACACCCTGATAACGACCTTCCTCCATGTGGCCCAGCTGTTCTCGAGCCTTATCAGGGTGGATGTCTGGCCCGAGGGCCAGCCCTCCCAGAGGGTGTTCACATCCCCCGTAGAGAGGGCCATCCCTGCCACCATCTACATAGACAAGAGCTACTTCGATACCTCAACCCCGAACTACATAAAGATAGACGAGTTCGGCTGCTCCGGATGCGACCTCCTCCCGGAGACCTCCCTGGATTACCAGATATGGCTCCCCTCCAGCGTGGGCTACGGCCTTGTTAATGAGACCTCAGAGGGGGCCGAGGAGGATGTGGTGGAGCGGCTCAACCAGGTTCTGGGCAAGTACGCCGTGGCCACGAGCATAGAGACCGAGGTAAACTCGGTATCCGGCGTCCCGACCATGTGGGGGCCTGTGGAGATGGAGGTAAGGGTATGGAACTAAGCCCTTACAGGAGCTGCCGCTTCCTCAACACACTGTCGCTTCGTGACAGGCGATCTTGTGCCACAGCACGAGATATGTGGCACATCTGCTCTGACGCAAAGCGTCAGGCAGTGCCTGCCGAAGGCAGAGCACTCTTGTGGCAAAGCCGCAAGATTACCTTCGGTAACAGGCTTAAACCAAATATCCAAAACGGAGGCAATGATATGGAACTAGCCAGAGAGGTTAGCAGATTTAACAGGGAAACAAGGAAGGCCAGGCAGATGAAGAGGGCCCAGGTCTATTCCCTCATAGCCATACTGCTATCCATACCCGTCATGCTCTTCATTGCCTACTATGTCACAGAGTCCCAGAACATAAGGTACGGTTCCCTTGAAAGGGTCCTGGCAGACCAGCTCCATGAGGTGGAGAAGGGCATAGAGAATGACTTCGGGCAGGCCATGTCCATATCAGGAAAGAGGGCCTTCCTGTCAGCCACAAACCACGTGATAACAGAGGGTGAGCCCCTGGACAACGCAACCCAGAGGATGGAGGAGCTCATGGCCTACGGGACACTCTATGGTGAACCTGTCTTTGTCATGGATAATAACACCATCCAGGACTGGATAGACAAGATAGAGGCCCTTGAGCTCGGGTTCAATGTAGACCTGAGCTACAGGAACCCGGTCTTGGCCAACTTGGACGGCCTCGATACAAGGCTTACGACAACCCTTGACATCAACGTCTCGGACTACTCTGACATAGGAAGGATAAGCAGGAGCCTGACCAAGGAGGCCATGATACCACTTACGGGAATCGAGGACCCGATATTCCCTGTAAACACCATGGGGTTCGTGAGCCGCTCCATTGTCCCGTATCCCTACCCGTACCACGCAATAAGGATGGCCTCGGGCTCCGGCTACGGAAGCTGCTCAGGCGAGTTCACCCTCGACCCTGATGACCCTGACAAGGCAGAGAAGATACTGGTCATCCACGACGCCACGGCTGTGGCGGGATTTGCCGGCGTGGTGGGGGAGACCTCCGGAATCCCTGCCGTTACCTGCCACCTTGTCGGGGCCGCTGGGGCAGTGGGCTCCGTGAACAGGACAGTCCAGTGGTCAGGCTATGCTGACATATACATAGACAACGAGTCGGGCGGGGTCTGGTCGCTCCCCGTTTATGAGGCCATAGAGCATGGCTACTACTCTCCATTTCCCACGGGGGGAGGCCCCTCCATAATGGAGCGCCTAGAGGGGAACCTGACAGGAACGGATATGGGAATGGAAACCTTTGTGAACCTTGTGGCCCTCCAGGAGAGGCAGCTGGATGTCAAGCCAGACCAGGTCTCGATAGCCTACCTGTACTTCTCTGATGAGACCATAAATGGCCAGGCTGTTAGGGGCCTCCAGGACTGGTTCAGGTTCGATGCCGCCAACGCGGCCAGATACAACCTTACGGAGCTGATGTGATGCCAAGCAAGACAACCCTGCTGGGGATAATCACCATGGCCTTCATAATATTCATGGCCATGGACATGCTTGGAACCTGGAGGTACGCGGTGGTCCTTGACGAGCCCGGCATAAGGGACCTCGTAACAGAGCGCTATCCAGGGGCAGACCCCGGCATGGAGTACATGGAGGAGTGCGTGGTGTGCGACTCGTCAGGAGTCTGCCGTGTCCACTGGAGGCCCTGCTGGAACATAAGCTTCCTTGTGGAGGGCGAGGAAGGGCCAGAGGAGGTCGGCATGATGGTGGACGAGGGCGGTGAAATCCTGGAGGAGAGTGCCGGGCCATGCCTTGAGTGGTGGTGCGAGGCAACTCCCTGCCGCTACACCTATACAGAGCAGGCAGGCGATTCCTCCTTCGAGTACATAAACGAGGACTGCCAGCCCTCGGAGATTGCATGCGACCCTGACTACGGGCGGTGCCGGGAGTGCTGGACATCAGATGACTGCCTGGGAATGGTGGCCGAGACCAATTTCAGCCTTGTCACCTATACCTTTGATGTCCTGGGAACAGGAGAGCACGGCATTATAGACAGCCAGAGTCTTCTCTGCAACATAAGCTTTGAGGGGGATATCCTCTTCTCCAACAGCACCGACATCGAGACCTGCCAGCTGATAGTCTCGAGCTTCGCAAGGTGTGTGGGCGGGGCCTGCGACTTCGTACCCGAACTGGCCCTGATACCGATATAGAGGTTCTTTACTTAACAGAAAATCATTCTTTGTCTCCTGAGTGATGTTTGTCCTTAAATTCTATATAATCATCCTTTTCGATCCTTCTCATTTCTAGCCCTTCCTTTCCATACCACTGCAGGCTGCCTAAATCTTCAAACAGACAAATAACAGATATTAATTCTTCCCTATCAAACAACCCAAAGCAAGTCTCCATGATCTATGGAGGTAAGAAAGTCTTTTAAACATTTCACCAATCTCAGGTGGGCTGATATGCTCCCGCCCGAAACCTTTATAAGCTTTATATGAAATATAATTCATATGAAGAACAAATCATATAATAACTTCTTCATGAATTTCGCAAGCAACTCTAAGTTCGGCATAATCATGGCCCTGAGGGAGGGGCCGCTCAGCGTGAGTGAGATTGCCAGGAGGATTGATGAGGAGCAGAGCGCGGTATCCCACAACCTGGCCAACCTGAGCGGGTGCCACATCCTGAAAGTCAGGCGGAAGGGCAAGCAGAGGGTGTATTCCCTCAACAGGGGCACGGTGATTCCGATGCTGGAGACAGTCGAAAAGCATGTCAAGAGATACTGTCCAGAGGGGTGCGGCAAACAGGGGTGCGATAAATGAGGTGCTTTAGATGAAGACTGAGAGGATATACCTTGACAACGCGGCAACGACAAGGGTAGACCCCGAGGCAATCAAGGCCATGTCTCCCTACCTTGGCGAGAGATTCGGGAACACAAGCTCCCTTCATCATTTTGGCCGGGATGCCGACAGGGCCTTGTCCAAGGCAAGGGAGAGCATAGCCAAGAAGGTTAAGGCCAGGAACCACAGGCTGGTCTTCACCTCCGGCGGGACCGAGTCAAACAACCTCGCCCTCAAGGGCGTGGCCTTTGCGAACAGGAAGAGGGGAAAACACATAATCACAAGCTCTATAGAGCATGAGTGCGTGCTCAATTCCTGCAGATGGCTTGAGAGGCAGGGCTTCGAGGTCACCTACCTCCCTGTGGACAGGGAGGGCTTTGTCGACCTGAACGACCTGGAGGGGGCCATAAGGAAGGACACAGTCCTGGTCTCGATAATCCATGCGAACAATGAAATCGGGACCCTGCAGCCCCTGGCAGAAATCGGGAGGATATGCTCGGAGCACAGCGTATATTTCCACACAGACGCCTGCCAGAGCTTCACCAAGACCGACATAGGCCTGGAGAAGCAGTATATAGATCTCCTTACCGTAAACTCGCACAAGATATATGGGCCCAAGGGCGTGGGCGGGCTCTTTATCAGAAGGGGTGTTGAGATAGAGCCGCTCATGCATGGCGGGGGCCATGAGTTCGGCCTGAGGAGCGGGACAGTGAACGTCCCCGGTATCGTGGGCTTTGCCAGGGCCGCGGAAATCATAAGGGAGAGCCACATCAAACACATGACCAGGCTCAGGGACATGCTCATTGAGGGTGCCTTGGGGATTGATGATTCCTGGCTGAACGGCCCGAGAAGTGAAAGACTCTGTAACCTTGCCAACTTCTCCTTCAGGCACATAGAGGGGGAGTCCCTTCTTGTGCACCTTGACCTGAAGGGCATTGCAGCCTCGACAGGCTCCGCATGCGCCTCCAAATCCCTGGAGCCAAGCCATGTCCTGACGGCAATCGGCCTGAAGCCTGAGGAGGCCCAGGGCAGCATCAGAATGAGCCTCGGCAGGGACAACACCAGGGAGGAAATGGAATACACCCTGAATGCCCTGAGGGAATCCGTCGAGACCCTGAGGAAGATAAGCCCCTTTAAGGGCCGGAGCGTTTAATGTGGGAATGGCATGTACAGCAAGCAGGTAATGGAGCATTTCAGGCACCCGCGGAACATGGGCCAGATTAAGGATGCAGACGGAATCGGCCAGGTGGGGAATCCGGTTTGCGGGGACGTCATGCAGATGTTCATCAAGGTCAGGGAGGGGAGGATAGCTGATATCAGATTCCAGACGTTCGGGTGCGTGGCCGCCATTGCCACATCTTCGATGACAACCGAACTGGCAAGGGGCAAGCCCCTCGAGGAGGCCCTGAAGATAGGGAGAGACGATGTTGCAAGGGCCCTCAAGGGTCTTCCTCCAATCAAGATGCACTGCTCGAACCTGGCATCAGGGGCCCTGCACGCGGCAATAAAGGATTATTACAAGAAGAAGGGCAGGGCTGCCTGACGCTGAAATAAAGGATGAGAACGGTGTGAAAAGAATTGAATGAAGACATGGCAATGATAACAAAGAACACGACCCTGTCAGAGGTTCTGAAGCATCCAGGGGCAGACAGGATACTCGAGAGATACAAGATACCCTGCCTGCACTGCCCCATGGCCATCTATGAGACGGAAAGACTCAGGATGGGTGACATTACAAAGACCTACGGAATCGACCTCATGGGCCTTCTCCAGGAGCTCAACAGGGCAGCAGGCAGGAGAGGTATGGGGAAAGCCAAGAAATAGTGGCGGGTGATAAAATGGTGATATTCTGCATCCCGTGCCTGGCTCTGATCGCCTATTTTGCAGTAGCAGGCATATTCTTCCCGAGATACAGGCTCTACCTGAAAGACGCCTGGATATGCTTCACGGACAAGCTCAGGAGGAGGCGCTGTTCTGTCTCCTTTGATAACAGGATGAGGGTTGACCTGAGCGCATGGCTGGCAGGAAGGGGGATGGTCAGGATGGGAAGGTTCCTGTACAGCGAGAGGAATTTCAACACAATGCTCACTGTTCTGGTTATAGTCTCCAGCATAGTCTCAGTCTACCTCTCCATCTTACTCATTCAGTTCTGGTTCAGCCCACCCTGCACAGAAGCGACATGCTCTGTCTGATTACCCGGATTAACCAGTTCCTAGTATGGGCTCCGGGCTTTATATTCTGGCAGAGAAAATAATATATCAGGTGTTTCATTGGCAAAGACCAGGAAAGTGGCAAAGCCCGCCAGCAAGAAGCCCGGGACCGGTGTATATGAGATTCCGGGGCAGGTAAGCCTTGAGAGGTCCCCGTTCAGACTGAGGGGAAGGATGAAATACATCTCAACAGACATTGACAGGTTCTACAGTCATATTATTGAGAACAAGAGCGTCAAGCTCTCTGCTGCAGCCAGGAACTTCGGTGTCAAAAAGGAGCTTGTCGAGGAGTGGGGAAGCATACTGGAGGACCACCACATGATAGAGATGCACTATCCGGTGGTCGGGGAGCCCACGTTCAGGATTCCTGTACCAAAGAGTGTGGAAGCCAAGAAAGCCAAAAAAGAGAAAAAGCCCAAAAAAAGGGGCAAACCCCTCCACCTCAAGCTTACAAGGAAGAGGCTCCTCATCATGGCAGAAATCATAGTCCTCGGGGAGATTCTGATATACATATTCCTTGTGAACCCCCACCTGCGGGAAAACTTCATACCCACACTTGACTATCAGCTGGCCAACCTTCCTGCCAACATCATGAACCTCCCCGGCTACCTCTCGGGCCTGGACATGTCCATCAATCCCATCTATTTCGTGATAGGCATACTCATAGCCATATTCTGGATGGCCGCTGCCCTCATGAACAGGAAAAAGAAGAGTGCCGGGAAGGCCAAATAACACACAAAAGCCATTTAAAAGTATAACATGACTATAAAACGATTGTTATAGGTGAACCTATGGAAAACTACAGCAGAATAGGAGACTTCGTCATCAAGACCCCAAACAACCTCAACAGAGAGTTTTATGAAGGTGTCTTGCTGGACGAATCTGGTAGTATGAGAGAGCCGCTCCTCTGTATGCGTGTTGCATGCATCCAGGACAGGATTTTCTTTAGGGGAATAACAGAGGGAGAATACTATCGTCTTGCAGGGGAATTGTATAATTTTGGGGCAGAACATGGTGTGCCTGCTGAAGAGATACTCCTTACAGATAGCCCGGAATGGTATGGCAGGCCCATGTCAGATGATGCTCCCAATCCTGACAAGATGCACAAATGGATAGGGGTGGAATCCGCTGAAGAACGAAGGGAGTTTTATGTTGAAGATGCCTTCCCCGACCCTGTCAAGTTTTTATTCGAGGGCAAAAAAAGGGAATGTATAGTTACCCGACTGTTAAGAAGGGCAAAATATGGGGATAGAAAGTCGCAGCCTTCGAGTCAGATCAAAGGAACTTTCTTTGAAGATGATGCAGAAGCATTCATCCGTGACCATTTCTATTCAGAGGTTACCCAGGACGAGAAAGGCAAAAAAAAGTTTCATATAAACGGTACTCTAAGCCTGGCCTCGGATGAAAGTCACAGAACTACCGTCAATTTCACTGGAAGTTATGAAAAGGCTCTTGAATTATTCAGGGATGTATTTATGGACAGGGCAAGGTATAATCTAGACAAATAATAGCTTTAAATTGTTTAGCTTTAATTTTTCCCTATAGCAGTAACAAATCTTAATCCCGGGTGTTTTTCTATGGCCGGCAAGGAAAAATCAGAGAGGGTTCTTGTCCTCAGCGTGGACAGGGACAATGACATTGGGGAGAAGGCAGGCATAAAGGGGCCTGTCATCGGCAGGGATGCCGTTCTCAGGGCAGCCTCCAGCCTGGGCCTTGCAGACCCCACGGATTCTGACTCAAATGCCATGTTCGAGGCGGTGAGGCTCCACGACAGCATGAAGAAGACCTGCCACACAGAGGTGGCGGTGCTCTCAGGCGACAAAAGCGTGGGTGTCGAGTCTGACATGAAGATATCAAGGCAGCTGGATTCTGTCATAAGAAAGACCCGCCCCGATTCAGTCCTTCTTGTGAGTGACGGGAGCGAGGACGAGCACATCCTTCCCATAATCCAGTCAAGGGTTCCGATACTCTCTGTCAACAGGGTGATAGTCCGCCAGGCCGAGCAGCTCGAGTCAGGATACTACAAGATAAAGGACTTCATAGAGGAGTCCCTGGAGAACCCGAAGTATGCAAGGCTGATATTCGGTCTCCCGGCCATAGCCCTGATACTCTATGCCCTCTTCGGATGGGAGGGATGGCGCTTCGTGCTGGGGATATTCGGGGTCTACCTCTTCCTAAAGGGATTCAAGCTCGACAACTACATCCTGGCCGCCCTGGACGAGCTCAAGACCTCCCTCACCACGCGCAGGTTCGCCTTCTTCAGCTATGTTGTGGGGCTGGTTATAACCGCGCTTGCCTCCTATAGGGGATATGAGGCAGCCCTTGGGTGGATAAACACAGGCATCCTGGAGACCGCCTCGGCCTTCATAGCCGCATCGGTATACTTCTTCTTCCTTGCGGGGGCCTTTGCCTGGATAGGCAGGAGCATATCTGTCGGGGAGCGCTCGGTCAAGGGAATAGTGGGCGTGATAGTATTCGGTTTTGCTGTCTCACTCGTGGTATACAATGCCGCACAGCTTATCATACAACCGGAACTCTCACTCGCGAACTTCCTGGAATCCATAGGCCTTGGATTCATCCTCATATTCGTGGCCATCATCCTCGAGTGGAAGAAGTAGAACCATTTTACTACTATACCTATCTCGCCAACTAACCAATAGGCAGTTACCTGCGACGAATATTACTTGTTCCAAAAAGCGTTCACGGAAAAAAACTCTCACCCCTGGACAAATATTTTCTTAAAACCAATGGTATGCGAGCCTGTTTTCTCTCACCTGCCTTTTCCCATTCCCTGTCCCCATGGGGCGGCTTTTTGGCCATAATTCTCACTTCTGACGGGGATTTAATAGATACTACAGTATATATTTATTATAATATACTAATAATTATATATTATTTATAGTATCTATATAAAAAGATATAACATATAGTATATTTAGCGAAATAACAATCCAAAGACATACATCTGAATGCTACCTAACATTTATATATTATTAATACAATTTATAAGCAAGATTATATAAGGCTGATGCACATGTCACTGCCGGAAACCCCCAAAAACAACATACTGGAGGAGCTTTTCCTAAGGGAGAAGCCCGCCAGAATCCTGCTCGGGATGAAGACATCCAAGGACACGCCTGTCTATGCGACCATCCTCTCCAAGGAGGCTGACTGCACCTATTCCCATACCATAAAGATACTCAACGTGTTCATGAAGCTCGGCATTGTGAAATTCGAGAAGAAGGGCCGGATAAAGACAGTGACCCTCACAGACGACGGCTGGGACATCGCCCACAACCTCGAGGCCATGATAAAGAAGTTCAGCCAGATAGAGGCCTCTGAGAAAGAGGAGCCCCCCAGGAACCATAAGAACAGGAAAACCACCAAAAAGTGAGGGTTAATTTTCGTAAAAACGGACATGAAGCTACTTTTCAAAAAGCGCCTTGGCCATCAAGCTGAGCCCTACCAACAAGACTATCAGAAAAAAGAGGAGAGTGGGAATTATAAAAGCCTGAACACCTACTAATGGCGAGGCGGCTGCTCCATACATTGCCCAGTCCTTCAGCATCAAGCTTAATACTACCAAAACACCTCCGAGGACAAAAAGCTTCTGCTTATCCATGATGAAATATCCACTTTCTGCTTAAAAAGCTTTCTGCTTAAAAAGCCTTCCAGAACCTAGCCTAAACACCTCCAAAGTATTCTGAAAAGCATGTTTTCCGTGCCTGGTGGCCCTCATTGTGCCGTTTTGAGGCTAAATGTCCGGAAATACATCTTTCCGGACATATTTATTAAGCAGGACAGATAATTATTTTCATGGAAAAAAGGAAATCCGAGCTGCTCCAGGCCCTGATATTTCTGGTGATTTTCCTGGGCAACCTTTTCCTGGCCACCAGGTATTATTCAAGGGATGACTGGGTTGGAATGAGCATTTTTGCTGTTGTGGTTGTTGCCTCCGGGATAGCCGCCCTGGGCCACTTTCTTGAGTGGAGAAAGGCGAAATAATGGCCAGGAAGCTCCCGAGGTTCCTAACAGCCCAGGAGATTGCGGAGATGTTCAGGGTATCCGAGCTGTCCCCTAGGGACAACATGCTGCTTAAATGCATGTATTACTTGGGCCTCAGAAACTCCGAGGTCAGGACGCTCCATATAGATGATATAGACACCATAAACAGCACTGTGAAGGTGGTCCAGGGAAAGGGCAAGAAGGACCGCTACGTGCCGATTCCTGCCGGTTTTTCAGAGGAGATGAAGGCCTATATCAAGGGAAGGCAGGGCTACATGTTCGAGGGCCGCGGCAGTGAGGGGACCCTCTCTGACAGGCACATCAGAAGGATTGTGAAAACGCATGCAAGGGTCGCTAATGTCAGGAAATTTGAGGAGATCCACCCCCACACCCTGAGGCACAGCTATGCCACCCACCTCCAGAACAATGGCGTTCCCCTGAACGTAATCCAGGGCATGCTCGGCCACGAGAGGATAGAGACCACGACCATCTATACGCACATGGGTATAGACAAGGCCAGGGAATTCATAGACCATGCCTTTATAAAACCGCTGCCAAGGGCGCCCAAAGACGACAATTTCTGAGGAATGTCCGGTTTTGCGGAAATTTAACCCTCACCCCATATTTATTAACCCTCAAAACAAAGGATTTAACATGGACCCAAAACTTATCCGGGACTATGTCCACAGGAAGAAAAAGACGGTCTGGGGGACCTTTGTGCTGCTTATCCTGCTCGCCGTGGAGTTCTACTACCTCAACTGCTACAGCATCTATATATCAGGGTTCTGCGAGCTCACCCTTGTCTTTATAATCCTTGCGATTGTAGTGGCCAACATAGGCATCTACTATGGCGGGGAGGGTAAGAAAACCAGCACCAAGCAGACCAGTCCAAAGGAGAAGGAAGATAAGGGATAACAAATATATATTTAAAAATAGGTTATATAAAATATATATTTAAATTAATGTTAAATAATATATATAATATATAATATATTTTAAACAATAATAGTTTTAATATATACACTGGAGTATGTATTATATTTCTGAAAGTGAGGATTCCCTGAAATTTGACCCCGGGGAATTTTGTCCCATAGGGACAATTCAAAGGGGAAAGTGAGTGCCGAAGAAGAGGGTGAGACCTGTGATAGTGAGAGAGACCCATGCCAGGAGTGTGCTCGTGAGGAGCAGGATTCCTGGAGTGAGCTTTGCAATCAATCCCTATACAGGTTGCGGCCACGGGTGTGCCTATTGCTATGCGGTCTTCATGCAGAAGTACCGCCCCAGAAGTGAGGCCTGGGGGGAGTACGTGGATGTCAAGGTCAATGCACCCCAGGTCCTGGAGAGGGACATAAGGAGGCTAAAGCCTGCTGAAAGGGAGACTGTCATGCTCTCAAGCGTCTGCGATCCCTACCAGCCGGCGGAGGCAGAATACAGGCTTACAAGGAAGATACTTGCCATACTCCTTGAGCATGGGTTTCCTGTGAGCATACTCACGAAATCCAGCCTAGTTACCCGGGATATAGACATCCTGAAGGCCTTTCGCAAAATCGAGGTCGGCCTGACGATTACAGGCCTTTCCGAGCCTGACCGGAGGCTTCTGGAGCCCCGTGCAAGCCCGCACAGGGATAGGATATCCGCCCTCAGAAAGCTCAAGAAGGCTGGGATACCCACATATGCCTTTATTGGGCCTATTTTGCCCGGCCTGACAGACCTAGAGAGGGTATTTCAGGATATAGAAACCCTGGTGGACTATGCCTTTGTGGACAGGCTGAATCTCATGAGGGGTACCTGGGACAGGTTCGGGCCCTTCATGGCTAGGCATTATCCTAACATGCTGCCGGTTTACAGGGAAATCCGCCGCGGGGACAAGGGTATATGGGACGGCATCATAAAGAGGGTGGCCAAGGTGGCGGGGAAGCATAGAGTAAGAACCAGGTGGTGCTACACCTAACAGAGGGGCAGCATGCCGACAGCCTTTAATTTTTATCTGTTTTGATATATTGCATTGGCATTAATTTGGGCAAAGTGAACCGATTGGATAGCTTTGCCGTTGAATCTGTGTTATCTTCCCGAAACAATAGTATAGAAGGTCGAGTACCGCAGCTAACCGATTGTATAGGCGAGGAACGGAGAAGTTTTTGTTGGAGCGCCGTTATATTTATGAAAACCATACTATTATTGGTAGCATGAAGCAATCAAGCAAGGCTCTCAGATGGATTGTTAATATTTTCAGAAAAAACGGAATTCCTTTTCAAGTTGTGGGTGGACTTGCAGCTAAAGCATATGGCGCAACAAGAAAGTTGCATGATATAGATATCTACGTACCAGATAAACACATGAACACGATAATAAACCAAACAAAAGAATTTATTATTTGGGGACCCAAGCGCATCAAGATAAAAAACTGGGATTTGGAATTTATAAAAATAAGATATGCAGGACAGTTGATAGAAATTGGTCCACCAGAAAAAACCAAAATATATAATAACGAAAAAAGGAGATGGTTTAAAGAAAAAATTGATTTCTCCAAATCCGAAATTAGAGAAGTAATGGGAATTAAAATCCCCGTGATGCCAAAAAATCAACTAATCTCCAGAAAACAAAAATTGGCACGTAATGTAGATAAAATAGATTTGAAACAAATGCTTCAGAGGCGCTCCAACAAAAATTGAAGATAACGGACGGGATTCAACGAAGTTTTCTTTCACCGTTACTATGCCAGAAATTATAAGCATGGTTAACTGTAAGAAAATTTGGGGAACTATCTCCGATTAAACCGGTTCCCGTTGAATCTATGTTAGCAGACCGCTACCCAATTGGAGAGTGCGGCTCGAACGAAGTGAGAGAGTCGCGCGCATAATAAAAACCTGAAATACAAATTAGTCGTTATGATGGAGAAAATAGACCTAGTAACAGCAGCATTTGTTATAAAAAATAATAAGTTGCTCTTAGTCCACCACACAAAACTAGACAAATGGTTGCCCCCTGGCGGGCATATAGAAGCTAATGAAACTCCAGACGAATCGATTATTCGTGAAATCAGAGAAGAAACAGGATTAGAAGCAGAGTTTGTTCAAAAGGAAGAATTATCAAAAGATGACCAAGATAACATAATTACACAATTGGCGCTGCCTTTCTATGCTAATGTTCATAATGTTGGAGACCACAACCATGCATGTTTATTCTATTTGTGTAGAGTCAAAGATGAGAAGGTAACCATATCCCACGAGAGCAAAGGATTCAAATGGGTAGAATATGATGAATTACTAAGTTCACAAGACGTACCAAGCGATGTCAAAAAGATTGGCAAATTAGCATTTGAGAAAATTAAATAATTATAGTGCGCGCGATTTCTGCTAACGCAACAAGATTAGGCGAAGTCTTTGCTATCAGCTATTCTGTCAGAAATCTATACGAGCGGTTAGCCGTGCAAAGATTTGGGGAAATGGCAGGAATTCTGACATTTCCCGCCTAATCTGTGTTAGCAGACCGCTACCCAATTGGAGAGTGCGGCTCGAACGAAGTGAGAGAGTTGTTTCGATTACTCTCTATTAACAGTGATTACGAGGGCGCCTTAGATGATTCTATCGCATCTACTATCTAATTCACCAATGTCAACTATTGTATTAATGATCTCAGTTCTTTTAGTGACATCACAACTACCTTCAAATAAATCTGTTTGTAAGCAAGGTTCACAGAAATACAACTCACTAAAAGGATTGTCATCCTTTATAGCAGCTGATAATGCACTGGAATCAACATTATCTCCAGTCACATCATAAGTACGGAATTCCTCGAGAGTTGTCGCTTTGAAGAATACAAAATTACTTGGATTTGTATATGGGAAATCTTTAGCACAACCCGCTGTCATTGTGAAATAACTATTATTCAATTCAACTATGGGGTCAGGTTCATCACCATATTGAACAATCATAGTTCTACCAGAATTAAGTGTGCCACTCATATGTCCTATGTTAGTAGGGTCTGTCTTAAACACCCATTCGCATGGTTTAACTTGAGGTCCCGTCTGATTAATGCAACCACTTACCAGAATTATGCTGAGTATTGCACCAATGAATAGATATTTTATCATATAGTAATTGTTAAACAACATATAAATATTACGATTATTTTCGGTGGCGCCCTCGTAATCTTCAAACAAGTATTCGAAACAATTTCTGCTAACGTTCGAGATTCAACGAAGTTTTTGCTGGCAGTTACTGTGCAGATTTTTTATTCAGTTTTGTTAATTGTGCAAAAATTTGGGGAAAGTGCAGGGTTTGCGCAGCTTTCCCGTTGAATCTGTGTTAGCAGACCTACCTGGATGCGCAGAAGGCTCAAACGAAGTGAGAGAGTTGTTTCGATTAACCGCTATGAACCGTGATTACGAGGGCGCCCAGGTTCATTCCTTCAACTTGAACATTACGGTTGTAGAAATTACAAAAAGTATTGCTACTATATAAAATACAATTTCAAAACCAAAACTACCAACTAGAAATCCTCCAGTGAAAATTGCAAAGGCTCCTGCTATTCCAACTATAGCGTCATATTTTCCAATATCCTTTCCCCTATTATCCTTTTCTGTGATATCTCCTAGAAATGATGATTCAGATGTTTCAAACAGAGAGGCAACTATTCCACTTAATATCTGGAGCAAATATAATTGCCAGATAGCCCCAATGACAGTGTATAGAAAAACAATTATTGCAGATGCATATCCACCTATAATGAGAAATGGTTTTCTGCCAAAATTATCAGAATATTTACCTGCAAAAAATGAAGTTAATGCTCCAGATAATACTATCAAACCAACAGCTATGCCAAAATTCTCTATACTACCTCCAACTTCATTTATAAATATAAGATAAAATGGTCCAAACAAGCCGAATGCAAGAGCCATTAACGAATTTGAAAGGGTAAAAATACGCAAATTTCTATTCATTAAACCCTTACCCAAATTCATATTTCTTGTAGTTAAACTCTACTTAAATATTTTTGAGGCGCCCTCGTAATCTTCAACCAATTATTCGAAACAATTGCGTATAACGTAAGCGATTATCAGAAGTTTTCGCTAACCGTTATTTTGCCTAATACTATACGCATGGTTAACTTTGCGAAAATTTGGGTGGAGCGTAACGTTTACCTGTTTAGCGCAACCGTCTAACCTGATGTTAGGCGTAGGAGCGTTTACATGCTCCGGAGTTTCGGTCGGCTCATTCATTCTTTGTTATTAAACTCAGAACCAAATAAGGTATAATAAACGCAAACAAAGCAGATATAATAATCATCGGATAACTCTCCAAAGGTGGACAAGGGCAACCAAGACACTGGGGACAAACAATACTAGAAATTATCAGAAAGATAACTATTGCGGTGATTATTAAAGAAATTATTATTTTAAAACTCGATGGTCTGTAATTCATACATATTATTTCTTCTTAGGTAAATAAATATTCAAAGCCGACCGAAATTACGCCTAACGCAACAAGATTATGCGAAGTTTTTGCTAACCGCTACTATGCCTATTGATATAAGCATAGTTATCCGTGCAAAAATTTGGGGAAAGTTCAAGAATAGGATAGCTTTCCTGCATAATCTGTGTTATGCGCCCGCTACCTGTTTGGAGAGTGCGGCTCGACGACAGAATGGAGGAGAGAGTGGTCGGCATGTTTTATTATCAAATATCAACTATTATCATGAACAAACATTTTGAGATATCAAGCAGGAAGCAGTTAGATGATGATTTCATAAGGCTATTCGATACTGCATACAATACCAATTATATGCTTTTCAATAAACCAATACCCAGATTCAAAATAATTGCCTGTCATTCAAACTCTGAATTCAAAAAGGAAGCAAGATACTATTACACAAAATGGGCAACAGCCACTGTATTAAGGAATGGAAATCTTGTCATTAAGCACCCGGACATATCAACCAAATGGAAGAAGTCAGATTACCCGGACATAATTAACCATGAAATGAATCATGTTTTCTGGACACTGCTCTACAAGACAACAAAGCCTGCTTGGCTAGAAGAGGGGATGGCTTCCTCAATCGGAAAGAACTTCTCCAAATACAGTCTTAAGAAGCTAATAAATGATTTTAAAATCAATTCAAAGATACTCCATTACAGATATATCAAAAGGAAAGTAACAGGACATATCCCATTCTATCCTATATGGCAAGGCTTCACCGATTATCTGGTAAATAGGTTTGGAAGTGGCAAAATAATTATTTTGATGAACAAATACTCGAAAAATCCGGTCAAAGATAATTATCATAAGCTTTTTGGGCAGATATTCGGAAAATCTGAAATACAATTATTCAATGAATTCTTGAAGAGCACCAATGCCGACCATTGCGTATAACGTAAGCGATTAGGCGAAGTTTTCGTTCACTGTTAATTTGCCAAAAGTGATAAGCATAGCTATCAGTACGAAAATTTGGGGCAAATTCGACGTTTATCCTTGTCGAAATTTGCCCGCCTAATCCGTTGTTATGCGCAGGTGCTTTCTAAGCACCGTAGTCGCTGATGTATCACCTATTCGAGATTTTAATCTCTTTAAAATTAGTCTGCTCATCAAATTCGCGAGAATAAACAAGATGCTCATTCTCACCTATTACCAGTTCCGCTGTCGTATGGACTATACAACCCTCTTTGACATGACCACCGATTGTATTACCCGTTTTATCTGAAAGCGAGATGTGCAGATGCAACCCTTCCTGTGATAATGTTCCTACCAAGGAAACAATCTCAAATTTCTCATCAAATTCCTTGATTACATTCTCATCAGCTAACCGGATGGTTGCTTTCTTCAAACTTCCAACGCAGGTTAACATATTACCTGCACGGATATTATTCTCTTTCACGAAGCGAGTCAATTCAACTTTCAAATCATTCCCCGGTTTCAAACGCAAAGCATATGTTTTCATACACAACAATTATCAGTGATATTAATATCTTTTCAATTAACCGTACACCAGCGATTGCGTATAACAAGGGTTATACCAACTCAAGGAGTCTTGGTTATGGGGTTGATGCTGGTTTTACTTCTGGGAGTTGGTCTAACGGGTTGGTGATACCCATTAATGAAACTCTGTTCGCTTGGGTGTATAGCTTGGTGGTGGTTATGTATTTGTGGCCAAGAAAGCTTTATTGACTCCTTCCATAAGGTTCCTGAACTATTTATGGCGGCTAAAATAACTAATTAACATGCATTACCACCGTATGCTTCCCTTGCTGATTATCCCTGCCCTGACGATACTTCTCTCCATGGTCCGGGCCGCGGATTTCGATGCCTGGGTTGTGCCGAACCAGAGCATTGAGGCCGGCTCCCCCAATATTCTGTTTAATTTCACCATAAACAACACCAACCAGAGCGTGAACATTACAGGGGTGAACATAACCCTTCCCGGGGGCTTTGTCCTTGTTCCTGGTTCGAACCAGACCTCGGCCCTTCAGGCAGAATTCCGGAACGACTCCGTGAACATGACCTGGACAAACCAGACCCAGGAGGGCTTCATAGCCAACATTAGCGGGGCCTGGTTCGTGTTCAATGCATCTGTTAACACCACGCCGGGGGATTATTACTTCAACATCACGGTACTGGACACCATGAACGTGACCAACAGCACGGCCGTCCTGGTTCAGGTTAATGATACCACCCCACCCTCCGGGATGGCCCCGATACCACCCACACCGGTCAACAACTCATGGACCAATCAGAGCTGGTTCCTGGTGAACATAAGCTTTGATGAATTCAATCCAGGGGCCTGTCTCCTGGACCTCGATAACGGGACTGCCCAGAACTGGAGCATGCAGATGGCTGAAGGTTCGTGCTGGTTCAATGCCAGCGGCCAGACCCATGGGGGCCTGAACTGGTCGGTCTGGCTCAATGACACCTCAGGGAACCTTGAATGGAACGGGACCTGGTTTCTGAACATAGGTCCGGTGCCGCATGACCTGGAGCCGGGGGAGGGCACGCTCCCGAGCGGTTCCGTGACCAATCATGAATGGTTCCCTGCCAACTTCACATTTACGGAGCAGGACCCCGACACCTGCCTGCTCAGGCTTGACAACGGCTCTTCCTGGGAGCTCAACATGACCCTCAATTCTTCGGAGGGCTTCTGCTACCTGAACGTCACCGGCCAGGAAGAAGGCCACCTGAACTACACATTCTGGATGAACAACACCCAGGGTGCCTGGAACGAATCCGGGAGATATTGGCTGACAGTGGACCTCACACCCACAACAATATCCAACAGAACCGCAGTGCTGGGAGTCTATTCTGCCTGGGTATCCTGGAATACCAGCTTCCCCGCCGACTCGGCCATATACTATGGCTCAGGGGACGATGCCAACCTCACCCTGAACGTGACGAACTCCACCCCTGACACAAACCACTCGCTTCTCCTGGACAACCTCTCCATGAAGACCGAGTACTTCTATAAAATCACGTCCTGTGATAATCTGAGCGTGTGCAACACCTCAGGACCATGGAACTTCACCACGCTCTGCCTGGAGGACTGGTCCTATGGGGACTGGGGTTCCTGTACTGGCGGGTACCAGTACCGCTCTTATACAGACTCCAATGAATGTGGAACCTATGATAACCGGAGCGCCACCTCTAGGGAATGTGACAGTGACGGTGGAGGCGGCAGGGGAGGCGGCAGGGAAACCTACCCAACGGCCACCCAGGTCTGGAAGAGCATCAAACCAGGCATACCTGCAGTGATGGAGATAGAAAGGGAGGGGATATCCGCGACCTCTGTTGCAATTGAGGTCTCCGAGGCAGTGGGCACGTGCAATGTTGTTGTCAAGGGCTTCCCGTCAAGGCCCTCCGGGGTTTCAGAGGCACCGCCCGGGAGGGTCCAGGGATATCTCAACATAACCACCACCGCGAACAGGAGCAGGTTAAGCAGGGTAACGGTGGGGTTCTCTGTCGAGAGGTCCTGGATAGAGAGAGGTGGCATAGACAATACCACAATACAGCTTATGAGGCTGGAGGGCAACTGGACAGGGCTTTCCACCACCCTGATGGGTTCGGACAACACCAGCCTGAAGTTCACGGCCGTGAGCCCGGGGCTTTCATGGTTTGCGGTAACAGGCAGGGAGTTAGAGGAGAACGTGACCGGGGAGGAACCCGAAGCCCCGGAAGGGGAGGTCCCTGATCAGTTGCCTGAAGGGGAGGAAGAGCCTGCCGAAGGTCTGCCTGAAGCAGCAGGGGATGTCTGCGAGCCGGGTGAAAGCCAGTGCGTGGCCGGCCTGATTCTCCAGGCCTGCAACACATGGGGAACCGGGTGGGTAAACGAGGCCACGTGCCTGTACGGATGCAGGGAGGGAGAGTGTGTCACACAAATCGTGATAGAGGTCGATTACAACCAGCTCTGGGTAGCGGTGGCCGCGATAGTCATTTTAGTAGCCCTGTCTATAATATATATCAAGAGGCAGGCAATAGACGATTTCCTCTTCTGGAGGTTCTGAACCATGAGATTGGTTTTGATGCTGATGGTTGCGGTTCTCATGGCAAGCGGGTGCACCCAGCCCGGCCAGCCAGGGCAGGATGCCCATGGGACCTGGCCCGATGATAATGAATCAGGCGGCTACCTGGATGTTGTTATAGAGTCGCTGCTCACTGCCCCAGGGGAAGGCTGGCACTGCGGCAGCTTCAAGCTCAATTCAAGCCTTGCAGGCAGGGAAGGCATTAATACCGCTGTGGAGGCGGCAAGGCAGGCAGGCTTCTCGTTTATGGGGATGATAATAGACCCCTCGTGGGAGGATGCGGACCTCCACCTTGAATCATGCGAGCGGGCCACCCGGGAGGGATCCCTCTGCATCCCCGGCCTGGTTGTTGGTAGCTGCGAGGGCTGGCTGGTCGCGATAGGGGTGAGGGAACGGATAGAAACGAACCAGAGCCTGGAGGGCATGATTGACTCCATTCATGAGAATGACGGTGTGGCCTATATAACCCATCCCATGCAGGAGGGAAACTGCACGGAATGGAGGAGATGGGACATATCCACTTGGGACGGTCTGGCGGTGACCTCTCCCATGACCCAGACCAGACAGGATGACGATGAGGCCCTTGAGAAGTGGCATACCCTTTTAAACAACGGCCACCATGTTTCTGCGTTCGGGGAGGTTGACATAAAGCCCTTTACAAGCACATATTCCCTCACGGACATGCTGGACAGCTCATACCAATGCCTCTATATCGAGGACAACCTCACTGAGGATTCTGTCAGGGAGGCCCTCCTCTCAGGAAGGTTCTATGTCACGAACGGCCCTGTTCTCAACTTCGCTGTGAACGGCCACGGCCCTGGGGAAGAGGTCAATGCATCATACGGGAACTATGTCAACATATCCCTGGATGTCAGCTCTGCAGCAGCATTCAGCAGGGTCAGGATAATAAAGAACGGCGTTGTCATACAGGAGATCGGGAAATCCCTGAACAGGTACAGTGTCAACATGGCCAGCATAGTTGCCCGTGATACCTGGTTCTCAGCGGATGTCTGGGGAGGCGACTACACAGCAGAATACCATGATTTTGTCCACGCCATCTCAAACCCGGTCTGGATCCGTGTGGTAGAGGGCGCCTAGAGGCTCCCTAACCCAGCAGGCAGTATATGGCAGCCAGTATCAGGGCCACAATGGCCAGGGTTACTATCATGACCCATGGCTTCCTGAAGTCAATCCTTATCTCAGGCTCAAGGGATTCCCCTGCAGCGCCGCTGCGCCTCTTTTTTACCATGCAAAACCCCTATTCCCTGTGGCTCTGCTTGTGCTGGGAGGACATGATTATGGCCAGGACTATCCCGAGGGTCAGGGACATTGTTATCGCGCTCTGAATGTTCACCTCTCCGTTAAGAAGCATCTGTATGGCGCTGTTTGACAGAAAGGCCGCCAGCGATGTGGCTGCCAGGAAAACCCAGAACCTCTTTATCCTCCCGTGAAGAATGTGCCTCTCGTTCATGATATCACCCAAGCGGAGCAAACCACCAATTATAGTAAAGGACATAACATGTTGGAAATTGTCCTTTGCTAGTTGTATCGGACACTATTCCAAAAAGTTTTGTCCGATACTATAATATTACTCCCTGCTTTAAAAAAGAAGATATGAATATCATGTTTACTTCAAGGGTGCTGCTGGTTTTTCTTATCGTGCTGTTATTGGTAATTGTAATACCCATCATGCTGGCCCCTGTGGCCACGGAGCCCGGGATGGCCGGGGCAGATACCGTGACCTTTTCAGGCCCCTCCGGGCCTGTCACGCTTGGCGTGGAGCTTGCCGACACCCCTGAGGAACACTCCAGGGGCCTCATGGGGAGGGAGCACCTGGCCCCTGACGGGGGCATGCTCTTCGTCTTTGATGGGAATTCCCCCCGCTCCTTCTGGATGAAGGACACCCTCATCCCCCTTGACATGATATTCATCAATTCCTCCCTGGACATAGTCCATATAGAGGGGGGCGCTCAGCCCTGCACGACACCGTCCTGCCCGCGCTACAGCTCAGGCCAGCCGGCCATATACGTCGTGGAGGCCAATTCGGGGTTTGCAAGGGAGCACGGAATAGGGGTTGGCCAGAAGGCACAAATCATCCTGGCGTAAGCTTTATAAACCATTATTTGTCACTATTATATAGTTACAGGTTGATACTATGAATTACAAAGTATTGGCCCTGGCATTAATCATGGCACTTGAAGGCTGTGCAGCTACTGCTAGACATAGGAGTCCATACACTGATCTTACTCATAAAGAAGGTTGTGAAAGACCACTACATTTTGAGGGGAGTGACTCTCTATATTATCTTGCTGATACTCTGGGTGATGGGGATGGCGAAATTGATGGGAAAGAGCGAGATTCCTTGAGAGGCAGGGTATGTGATACTGATGAATTCTATATCCTCACAACACCCCCAAGTAATAATTTTGAAGAAATCTCAGATGATAGAATTTATGGCTCTGAAGAAGCTATAAGAGATTCTTATGAAGATATAGGAATAAAGGGATTTGTAGGAATATTGAGATTTAACAGGAAAGGCGATATTACAGGTGCATGGTCATCCTTTGGATATATATCAGATAAAGAATGGACGAGAGAAGAAATACCGGATATTGATTTCAAAGAAATAATGGAAAAAAGGAAATCAAGAAATTAGCGCATGCACCCGTAATATGGTGACAGGGTGATGGCATGCCAAGAAGAAGTGATTACGATTCCGTTTTAAGGGAATTCAATGCATTCAAATCAGATATGCCAACCAGTAGACTAAGTGATATTGAGATATATACAAAGCTTGCAGATTATTTTACCCAAGACCTTATAGAAAGAATAGATGGCATCAATCCCCGTGAACTTCCTAATGCCTACAAGGATTTCTCTAGAGCCCATAGAATAAGGGCTATTGCAGGCCCTGAAGATGCAAGATATGCCCTTATTGAGAAATATAAGAAAATCCCTTTCCCGAAACTTAATGAAAACCACCGGAAATACAGGAGCGAAGCAATGGAAGAATTGAGAAGGGCAAACTTCGGTGAGCCAATGCAAAAAATTGTAAAACAGGTGGAAAAGTCACCTTCAGCTATGTCTCTTGCCGGTGCGTTGATTCCCAGAGCGTCACCAATTTAAAGCCTTGCCCCCAATTCTTACCTATGAAGATAACCCAGGTTCTGGGCCTGCTTATCGTGGCCTTCCTGATATCAGCAGGCTACCTGTTCAATCTCTATGGCGACTGGCTCTGGTTCAGCTCGGCCGGCTATCCCCAGGTCTTCACGACCGTGGTCTTTGGCTCGGTCATGCTCGCTGTCCTCACCGGCCTGGGGTTCCTGGCCTTTTCCCTTCTCAACCTCTACATCGCCAGGAGGCGCTCCCTCAAGAAGGGGAGGAAGAAGTCCAGGGACGGCTTCCTGTTCTGGCTTGCCGCCCTCCTGGCCCTCGTGATGGGCTCGAGCTTCTCCAACTGGGAGGTGTGGCTCAAGTTTCTGAACCCCAGCGAGTTTGCGGCCACAGACCCTGTATTCGGCCTCAATCTGGGCTTCTATGTATTCACCATGCCGTTCTACGGGTTTCTGCTGTCATATCTTATCGCGACAGTGGTCCTGACCATGCTCCTTGCCACGGCCTCCTACACGGTCAATGCCGGTGTGAAAAGGTCGTCTGAGGAGGCCCCTGAAGAGTCTCCAGGGCAGGGCGAATTCAGCATGCCCAGCTTCTCCATGGACCTCACGGCCATAAAGGGAAAGCTTACCCCCCACTTATCTGTTCTGCTGGGTTTGCTCCTGCTTGCCATATCATTCGGCATGAGCCTGGCCCAGTGGGGGCTGCTCTATTCCGAGAACGGGGCAGTGTTCGGCGCCGCATACACCGACCTCTCGGTGACGCTCTATGTGTACATGCTCCTCTCCATAGTGAGCCTGTTTCTGGGGATACTCCTCTTCCTGAACGCCAGGATAAGGAGGTGGAGGCTGATACTGGAGGGCGTGGCTGCCCTTGCCATCATAGCATTTGTCGGCTTCCTTGCCTCCGGGGTGACCCAGGCCTTCATAGTCTCCCCGGACGAGTTCAATGTCGAGGGCCCCTATATCGAGAGGAACATACAGCACACCCTCTCGGCCTATGACCTTCAGGACATGGAGGAGCAGATATTCCCTGTGGAATACGACCTTACACAGGCAGACATACAGGCCAATTCAGGGACAATAGACAACATAAGGCTCTGGGACTGGAGGCCCCTGACCAAGACCTACAACCAGCTCCAGCTGTTCAGGACATACTATGATTTCAATGATATTGACATCGACCGCTACCATCTGGATGGCTCCTACAAGCAGGTTATGGTATCAGCCAGGGAGATGAACACTCGTGACCTTCCGGAAAACGCCAGGACCTGGGTCAATGAGCACCTGGTATATACGCACGGTTATGGCCTTGTCATGAACCCCGTGGACAGGGTATCCGAGGAGGGCCTTCCCGAGTTCTATATACAGGACATCCCCCCAGATGCCTCCTTCTCGGAACTGGAGACAGAGAGGCCTGAGATATACTTTGGGGAGGACACCTGGAACTATGTCGTGGTCGGGAGCACCACAGAGGAACTGGACTACCCCTCAGGGGAGCAGAACATCTATACCACATATGAGGGTGACTCGGGCGTCTCCCTGGGTGACCCGCTTTCAAGGCTGACCTATGCCGTGAAGTTCGGCTCGATTGAGCTCCTGGTGTCCAATTCCGTCACAGCTGACAGCAGGATACTGCTCTACAGGGACATCAGGACAAGGCTTGGCAAGCTGGCGCCGTTCCTGAGGTTTGATTCTGACCCCTACATAGTGGTCTCTCAGGGCAGGCTCTACTGGATAGCCGATGCCTACACTGTCACAGACATGTATCCGTACTCAGAGCCGCTCTATTCCCAGAACACGGGTGTGTTCAATTACATCAGGAACTCGGTCAAGGTTGTGGTGGATGCATATACGGGTGATGTGACCTTTTATGTGATAGACAGCGAGGACCCTGTCATCCAGACCTATATGAGGATATTCCCGGACATGTTCAGGGAATTCTCTGATATGCCCGAGGACCTTCAGGCACATGTGAGGTATCCCGAGGACCTGTTCTCCATACAGTCCTCCATATACTCTGTCTATCACATGAAGGACCCGAGGGTCTTCTACAACAAGGAGGACATGTGGGTCATACCCGACGAGGTGTACAGGGAGACAAGGCAGCAGATAACCCCGTACTTTGTCATAGTCCACCTTCTTGGAGAGGATAAAGAGGAGTTCTTCCTCATGATTCCCTTCACCCCCAGGGGCAAGGAGAACATGATAGGGTGGATGGCCGCCAGGTGCGACCAGCCGGGTTACGGGAGCAAGCTTGTATACCAGTTCTCAAAGCAGGAGCTTGTCTACGGGCCCATGCAGATAGAGGCCAGGATAGACCAGGACACTGACATATCCCAGTTCTTTACCCTGTGGGGCCAGTCAGGCTCCAGCGTGGTGAGGGGCAACACCCTGGTGATACCCCTGGAGAACTCAATACTCTATATCGAGCCTATCTACCTTGAGGCCACCGAGAGGGGGACCCTTCCAGAGCTCAAGAGGGTGATAGTGGCCTACGGGAACCGCCTGACCATGCAGGATACCCTCCAGGATGCCCTCTCTGTGATATTCGGCCAGGCCCCTTCAGGGCCAGCCCTTCCCGGCCAGGTACCTGGCGAGACCCCTGATGAGCTTCTGAACCAGATAGCCGAGCTCTATGAGAGGGCCCAGGAGGCCCTGGGTGATAACAATCTGGGCCTCTATCAGCAGTATATTAACCAGATAGGGAAACTGGTGAGCAGCTATGAGTAAGACAAGCGTGATAATAGTGGTGACGGCGATAATCCTGGTGGTTGTCCTTTACCTGTTCATGGACAAGATACAGGAGATACTAACCAGCTTCGGGGTTCTCTAGTCGCTCTGGAAAGACGGGAAACAGCATACACCAAGGCCGCCGAAACCTTTATAAACCCTATTCCCATTTGTTATTCAACGCCATCTAACGCCGCCTATAAAGTAGTGGTTCTGTTCTTGGTGGGTCCGGTTCGCCGGCCCATCTGGAACCACTAATATTTCCAGATTCTGACTTCTAACCGCATATCTAGAATTCTTGAGAAATCCTCAGAAATCAGTCTATGATTTCCGACTTCAGAAATTGCCTCTCCAGCTCGGCGTGTTCCTCAGGATTGGAATACAATTTCCCCAGGCGCCTCTTCAGCTCTTCAAGATTTCTCGCCTTTCCCTCATTCCCGAGGGATTTGCCCGCGTCACTGAAATATTTATGCCCCTCCAGAAGGTTGAGCCCGTCCTCATACCACTTCACGAGCGGAAGCTCTATCCCATTAACGGTTTCTACCTCTTTCTTCAGCCTGTGGGTCATTGGAAGGAAGCCGTCCTTTCCTGTCCTGCCGAAGTTGACCACATCAGAATCGCACATCATGTACTGCAGAATATTTCCCTCCTGGGGTCTCTGGGGCATCTTGGATGCCATGACCATCCCACACATGACCCATATTCGTTCTGAATTGAAGCCAAAATCGGGAAAAACGTATGTTATCATTTTGGTACCAATCTTTTCATGGTTGTCATAGCTTACTGTATAACCGATGTCATGGGATTTCAAACCAAGGCGAAAAAGTTTCAGTTCTTCTTCCTCAATCGCCCGGCCGCCAAGCCTTTTGTGTTCTCTCAAAAGTTCCTCGCCCGCATTTGACACGTCATATGTGTGTCGGATATGATGGAACTCCAGCTCCCCGCCCGTATAATAAGGGGCATTTGGGGGCAGCCTGGTCTCCAATAAGTTAATAATGTATTTCTCTGCTCCCTCATAATCCGGCCTGCTTTTTATTAATACCATATATTTTATTACTTTTTAGTAGTATTTAAAGCTTAGTATATGGCAGGCTTTGTTTAATAAGTCATAATTTTGGGTTACCTTTTAAACAGAATGGTTTAAGTTTATAAATTCATTATTGCAAGAGCTCTTAAGAGGAAAAAATAATGAAAGAACTCTATAAATATGGAATAGGTTTTTGGATAGGAGCTGGCGTTTATAGCTTGATAAATATGATTCTAAATCTTAAACACAGCATCCAGAATGATGTTTTAATCTACAACTATTTAATAACAGGGGTTGCTGTTTTTGGCTTAATTTTGAATACAATCTTATTGAAAAGAGCAAAAAAATGACTTTTTAAACAAAATCCCGACTTTTTAAACACTTGCTACTTTCTAAACAAAGCCCATCTGGTGAATAAAGGCTTTTTAAGTCTGATATTTAACTAACAACAATGATGGCCAGACCCCTTCTCCCTGTTCTCGGAATCATGGCGCTTGTTTTGGTATCGGGATGTGTAGGCAGCAATATTCCCACGGGGGATGTTGCTGGGATAGAGCAGAGAACAGATCTCACCATAACGGGGTTCTCCAATCTTGACATCAATACCCGGACTACCGAGTTCTATGGGAACAGGCTGTACCTTGACATAGGCAACCCGAACCCTGACGAGATAGATATAGAAAGGGTCACGGCCTCTTACCTGGATGATGTCCTTGTCAACACCACAGAGAGCGGCCCGCTCCCCCTAGGGGATTCCCTCACCTATGTCTTTGACTTCAGCAGGACAGCTGAATGGATATTGCCCGACCTTCCCAAAGTGCCTGCCGGTGCCTCTGGCACCGGGTTGGGCTATAACCAAGCCGGGAAGGAAAGCGCCTTCTGGATTGATGTTGAGGTTCTCTATGATGTGCCCGGCAAGGGCCTGACCCGGCAGGGGAGCAGGGGATTTGTGATAGGCGGAATGGACACCGGCCAGATACTGGAGTGCAGCGCGGCCTCATTTGAGGTTGAGAGGAAGAAATTCTACTTCGGAACCAGGGTATTCAGCGTGACCCTTAGGAACACGGGCAACATCGACCTTGAGATAAGGACCCTCTTCAGGGAGGACGGGGTCTTCCAGGAGGTTGTTGAGCCCTTCATCCTGTCCTACGGTGCCCGCAAGACCCTTGAGATGGAGGGACTCACAGAGCTGGTAGAGAGCGTGGTGTTCACCTCAGAGGCCTGTCCGGGCGCCAGCCAGGCCATATCCGTGGAGGATATTGCGGGGGTTTAGTGGATTCTGCGGAGATACCCGAAACAAGGTTAGCGAGTCTATTTCTGCCCAAAGCTTCTTATAACACCCCTGAAAAACAGATAGATGGCAAAGACCACTATGAAGTATTCTATCAGTATCCCGACAGAGTATGACAGGACAGGCCCCATTGCAAAATTCCCGCTGACACGAGAGTCCATTGTGGCACTCTCAACTACCTGTGAGAGGGCATTCTGCGGATAGTACCAGTGCATGCCTATGAGAACCATGAAGCCTAGAACTACCGCCACCGCCACCAAGCCGCCATTCGCCATGTTAATATTATGGTGCAGCCTCTTTATATTTGTTTTGCCTGAAATGGCATGATGTGGGTCATTTCTGCCTCCCTGCTAATCCCCGGGGGATTATCCGGCTGCGAATCCCGGGGATAGTGACCGCAGGAATTCTCTTTTTTAACCCAGGGATATAATTATTTAACATGCTGGAGAGGTTCAGGCGGGCCATGAACTACTGGATGTTCGCGGTGAGCAGGCCGGGGGTTATCCTTGGGATGGCCCAGAGGGACCTCCACAGGGTCAGGATGGGCTTCTATATCGTGCTGGTCTTCTCCATCCTCTATTCCCTCACGGCCTGGACCCTCTGGAGGGGCGGGAGAATTCCCCTTCTTGAGGCATGGGTTCCCTACATACAGCCCGGGGACTACTACCTCTATCAGGCCCTGTGGACCCTTCCCTGGATGCTTGTGGCCTGGCTTGCCTCCGCGGGAACCATCTACCTCTTCACCTGCCTTGCGGGCAAGGAAGCGATGTACGAGGACGCGCTCGTGATATCAGCCCTCTCGATTGCTATACCATACCTCATGTTCTGGTTCATACCAGAGACCTTCCTGCTGCCGGCCATGGGCCCGGGCAGTGCCCTCAAATGGAGTGAGCTCCTGGAGCTTGAGAGGAAATATGCCTTCCCCGGAATCTGGCAGCTGGCCCTGGTGGCCTTTGGCATGAGAAGGGTCAACAACACCAACAGGGTTGTTTGCCTACTCGCCGGCCTCTTTGTGGTGGGGGCATTCCTGGGGCTCTACCTTCCCTTCATGCGCTGAGCAGGAGCGATTGTCATGGACCCCTTTACGCAGTTTGTCCTCTGGACCCAGGCATTCACCTTGGAATGGGGCTACCTAGGAGTCTTTCTTGTGAGCCTTGTCGGCAATGCCAGCATAACCCTGCCTGTCCCAAGCTTTCTGGCGGTTTTTACAGCAGGAAGCCTTCTGAATCCCTGGATTGTCGGCCTCGCTGCAGGAATCGGGGCCGCACTCGGTGAATTGACAGGTTATGTCCTCGGTGTTGGCAGCAGAAGGGTCCTGAAATCCCGTTACGAAAAGGAAATCAGAGTGGCCAAGAATATAATGGAGAGGTACGGCATGTTCCCCATTATTGTCCTCTTTGCCGCCACACCCCTTCCTGACGATATCGTGGGCATCCTGGCCGGCGTAATAAGATATGACATCAGGAAATTCCTTATGGCTGCTATTATAGGTAAGATTATCATGAATCTAGGCCTGGCCTGGGCGGGATTCTACGGCTCCTGGTTGCTTGGAGGATGGTCCGGTGTTCTCATCATTGTGATTGCCTTCTTTTCCCTGATGGTCCTTTACTACACGCTCAAGGCCATAGCGGACTGGAAGAGGGGCAGATTGTTAAAACCCCACAAGTAGACGGTTTAGTTATTTCGCCTAACATTATTCTAACGGAATAACGAGCGCTTTCCCTCCCGGCTTGGTTATAGCTCAATCTGCCCCCGAAGGGGACAGCAGACACTTTTGGGGAGCCGGACAATAACACCCTATGCTTAAACTTTAATATCTTCAACAGAATCTATGAACAGGTAGCTGAAAATGGGTAGTGAATATGACTGTGTTTTCGCATTCCAGGCTTGCATGCTTTGAGAGATGCCCGCTCAAGTTCAGGTTCAGGTACATCGACAAGGTGAAGGCTGTCCAGGAGCAGGGAATCGAGGCCTTTATGGGAAGCCTTGTCCATGCCACCCTGGAGAAGCTCTACAAGGACCTGAGGTTCAGGAAGGCCAATGCCCTTGAGGAGCTCCTGGCCTGGTTCAGGGACGAATGGAAGAGGAACTGGAATGATGATATCCTCATAGTGAGAAAGGAATACACCCAGGAGAACTACAGGAAGATGGGAGAGGACTACATAAGGGACTACTACAAGAGATACAAGCCCTTTGACCAGACCAGGACCATTGCCCTGGAGGAGAAGGTCAATATCAGCCTGGACCCTGACGGGCAATACCGCCTGCAGGGCTTTATAGACCGCCTGGCCTATGCGGGCAAGGGGGTTTACGAGGTCCATGACTACAAGACCAATTTCAACATACCCGTGAAGGAATACATCGAGGATGACAGGCAGCTGGCCCTCTATGCCCTGGGCGTGCTGCACAACTACCACGATGCCAAGAGGGTGAGGCTCGTGTGGCACTTCATGTCAGCGGACAAGGAGGTCGTGCTCGAGAAGACCGATGAGGAGCTGGACAGACTCAAGAGGGACATCATAGAGCTGATAGAAAAGATACATGCCGAGAAGGTATTCCCCCCAAAAACCGGGCCGCTCTGCTCATGGTGTGAGTTCAGGACCGAATGCCCTGCGCAGAGGCACATAGCCAAGACCGAGGAGCTGCCCGCGAACGAATACCTCAAGGATCCTGGTGTTAAGCTTGTGAACCGCTACGTGGAGCTCAAGCAGAAGGAGAAGGAGTTTAGGGAGGAGGTGGGTGAGGAGCTTGCCAAGGTCCAGGAGGCCCTGTTCAGGTATGCCGAGAATGAGGGTGTACAGGTGGTGGCGGGCTCTGATGTCAAGGCCAGGACATGGAGCAAGGAGTGCCTGAGGTTCCCGGGAAAGAAGGATCCTGGCAGGGAGGAGCTTGAGGATATAATAAAATCCTCGGGCCAGTGGGACAACGCCTCCATGCTCGATACTTGGGAGCTCGAGAAGCTCGTAGAGGAGGGAAGGCTCCCCCAGGACGTGATAAAGAGGCTCGCCAAATTCGCCCGGAGGGAGATGATAAAGCGGATATTCCTGAGCAGGATGGACAGCTCGCCTGCATAGGCAGCCCCGCTATTTATACATTTTATATAGCCGCAGATGCAACTATCAATGGTTGCATGATTAGCAAGATAGGGGACGTGATGAGCAGGCATGTCGTAACTCTTAAGAAGGGCAGCAGGGTAATTGATGCCATCAAGCTGATGGCCAAGCATACCATAAGCTGCGTAATAATTGTAGACAATAGCCACAGGCCAATCGGGATAATAACCGAGAGGGACATGGTAAAGCGCGTTCTAAAGAATGCTCTCGACCCGAGAAGTACCAAGATAGATGATGTCATGACATTCCCTGTCATCACGATGCCCGCGGACAAGAGAATAACAGATGCAATAAACATGATGCAGAAATACCACTTCAGAAGGATAGTGGTGGCAACCGAAAAGAACAAGCTCCTGGGCATACTCACGCAGAGCGACCTCCTGATGAGGATTCACAAGGTCCAGATAGAGCTTGAGGAGATGAATGATAACCTCAGGAACACCATCAACAGCCTGAAAAGGTACAAGCGTTCCGCCAGGACAGAGTCTAGGATAAAGTCCCTCAAAGGCAAGATAAGAACGCTCGAGAAGGCCCTTGAGAAGGTCCAGGGGGATGTTGACGGCTCTTCAGGGAAGAAAAATCAGGCACTATAAGCAAAGACTCTTATCAGAATTCTTCCGAATCTATAAAAAGGATCTGAACTAATTATATATCATGAAAGGTATTGTTAAGTTATTATTGCCCATCTTTCTTGTTACAGTTATCTTAAGTTCTGGTTGCGTTAACATTAATCCCCAGGCACTAGCTCTTGCAAATCCAATGATTAAACAGTTTCTGGATGAACATCCAAATGCAGAAGTAAGGGTTACTCATTATACTAAAGACCAAGCAAAAAACATATTGAATGAGATTCGGAATGATTGTAATAACGAGTATATAGAAACGAAAGATCTCTATCTTGTTAACATTACCGATTCTGAAACAAGCTTATATGCAGTAGTTTGGATTGATGGTATTACAAAGGAATTAGAATGTGTATTGAAACATGGATCTGTTGAAGTTACACCACAACCAACGCCAAAAGAATACGGTAGCCTGAATGTTCAGGTAAACAGTTACACAACAAGCAGTGGTGTTCCTCAAGCAAAACTGATAATTTGTGAGGATACCCACACAGCACCCAATGAGTGCAATGAAGAAACTGTATCAGGCATCCCAGGTAGCATAATTACAACCAATGATTATGGACAGGGAGGATTCTCTCTAGAATACGGTGACTATCTTTTGAATGTTACTTATGGAGATTCCAGCTCTTTGCGTAGCATAACAATCGACTCAGCTTCACAGGCTGTTGAAGTATGGCTAGTTACAGGATGAAATATTGATATTTCTCTACTTTAAATAACTTAGCCGAATGATATTGTTCTCCGCATAGTACCGTGCAGAACAGGTAATCAAAACTTCCGAAAAACATTGCTCCTATATAAGATACAAAGACAAGAAATGGGGAACCTAAGGCAATTTCCTATGAATGCCCTAATGGATGTAATTCTGGATACTGTATATCTTAACTGAATTCTCGATAATGTTACATCCCCGATAACGTTACATTCTACAATTTCTACTCATTTACTCGAATCTGTTACAATGCTGAACAACCAACAACCGGCTTTGTGTAAGAAGTACACTGAAGCAACAAGATATGCGAAGATGTTAGTTACTGAGCACAATATGTAACTAAATTTGACCCTTTATACACAAAGCCCCGACAACCGGCTTTGTGTAAGAAGTACACTGAAGCAACAAGATATGCAAAGATGTTAGTTACTGAGCACAATATGTAACTAAATTTGACCCTTTATACACAAAGCCCCGACAACCGAAAGCTTTAAATACTAGTAATTTAACTATTCTATAGTGACAAATATTCATTCTACCTTTTGGGGCGGGCTGCCTTATGGTGGCCTGCCCCACCTCCTCCATATAAGCCTTTACAGAAGGCCAAGAAAGAAGGTTCTTCATATTCTTTCGTACACGTTTCTTGAGAAAGCGACAGCTTCCGTAAGAAAGGTGTAAAGGTTTAAGCCAAAAGGAGCTTCGCTCCACTACGTTCCGCTCGCTTCCATAAAAACCTTTATGGCTAGTCCTCGTGTATTTTGTATGAGTCGTAGAAGTTTGTCTCGTCCCTGTCGAGTCTGCTGAGTTCCTCATTCCCTGAGGGACCTTCCTCGGGTTTTTCGCTTGCCTCTTCCGGGGACGATATCTCCTTGTTCACCAGGTCTATGTGGTCGCTCTCTATCTCTATAAGCGCGGTGAACAGCTCCCTCACCCTTGGTTCGGTGGCCTGCCTGAGGAATTCGCCGTATAGCCTGACAGCCCTGTTCTCCCTCCTGTCAGCCTCCTCCAGCGTGTCCCTGTCATCTGTGGAGCATATATCCTTCCTGAGCTCTATGGCGGGCTCCTCTGCCCTGAGAATCTTGCTTATCGTGGATGCGTGCTCTGCCTCCACTCCGGACAGGGCCTTGAACATGGCCCTGGTTTCATCGTCCCTGGACGCCCTTGATACACAGAGGTAGAACTCAGCATTGCCTATCTCAAGCTCCATGGAGGCCTCGAGGTTCTTTCTGGAATCCTCTGTGAGCTCGACCTTGTTTGTATCCCTCCAGTCCTCTGAGGGAACGAGATATTTCTCGTGCGCCCCGCAGAAGGGGCAGTTTGTCGGCCTCTCAAAGCCTATACAGGGCTCTCCGCATATCATGCACCTGAAGACTTGGACCCTTTGCGTAATCCCTCCTTCCTGACCCAGAGAGGCTCAGCCCCTTCCCGAAGGGGGACAGCGGGCCGTGTTGGGGAAGGTCAGACAATGGCGCCACCTTCAAGTGTTGGCTGTAACTTATAAAAGCTTTTAATCCCCCCAGAAGAATATTAAGCGATGCAAGGAAGGAACGATAAAACGGCCTTTGAGAGGGAGTTCAGGATAGACCTGACCGCAAGGAACCTCAATGTTTCAAGGGGCATTGAGATAGCCCTTGAGGTTGAAAGGAAGGGTCGCTCATTCTATGCCCGCAACGCCAGGAAGATTCAGAACATAGAGATAAAGAGGTTCATAGAGTTCCTGGCGGGTGAGGAGGACAGGCACATAGCCCTCCTAATGGAGCTTCAGAATTCCCTCAAGAAGAGGGGGGTCTGGATAGATGCCTCGGAAAGCCCCAAGATACTCCACAGCGTGCTTGAGGACCTCAGGGCCTTCAAGGGCAAGACCGGGAAGGAGGTAAGGGAGGCGGGTGACGTAACGATTATTCTCAACGCGCTCAGAACAGAGAAGGATTTGATTGAATTCTATGAGAAGTTTGCCCGCCACATCAGGGAGAGTGGAGGCAAGAAGTTCTTCCTCAGGCTTGCTGACTGGGAGAGGACCCACTACCAGCTCCTGGAAGGAATATACGAGAGCATAACCTTTTTCAGGATGCAGATTTAACATGATTTCAGGAAACAATGTCTTGTTTCTGCAAGGCGCCGCGAGACATCCACTCATTTCACTATTCAATGCCCAGGAGGCTCAGCATTATCTCCACATATCCCATGTGCCTTATCTGATCGTCCCTGATAGCCTCTATCCCCCTGCGTACGTGATGGTTCTCTACCCTCTCGAGAATCCTGCTGTAGAGGTCCATCAGATCGGTCTCCTTTGAAAGCATCATCTGGAACTCTGCCTTCAGAACCTGCACTCTGGGAATCCGGGCCTTAGAGCTCATTCTCCCTCCTTTCAGAAATCCATGAAATGAGCCCCTCAACTGTTCTGTTGTGCCTCTCGGAATCCGCTCTCATCCTCTGGATGAATCCCTTTGCCTCCGAAACCCTGTCCAGAGGGAAGCCTGACCAGTCAAAGTACTCCTCCACGTATTTTGTGAGAAATCCAACGATCCCATTTTCAAGGTCCGAGGCATCCCTCAGGAGCCTGGTGATTTCATCCTTGCCTATCATGTGCAAGACCCACCTTCTATTTATCTATTCGGGCTGAATTATATATATGAACCTGACAGAAAGGCTGAGAAGGCTCAGTGTGGCGGACATTGCTATGGTCAAGATCTCTGCCATGTTCTTTGGCATGACCCTGGCACTCTACCTGGCAGACTACCTGAAGGGATACGAGCTCTGGCTATTTGCCCTGTTCATCCTGTTTGCCATCAAGCCCGCCTACGCGGCCTTCAGGAAATAGCAAAATCAGGCGGGTTTCGGCCAGAACCGAAACAAATGGAAACCCATATCAGGTTATTAGTAGTTAATATATTCAGTGATAGCATGCCTGGAAAAAGGGACAATGCAACCCTGAGACTGATGATAACCGCAACAATCCTTCTCGCTTTTTTCGTGATATTTATATTCCTCAGTTCCAACAATGTCTCAGCGCAGGCCTTCCCAGCCCTTCCCCATTAAAACCCTGCAGGAACGCATGTAACTATTGGCCGTGTGATAATCATGGAGGAGAAGATAACCCTTGACAGGGAGGCTTTCAGGACCCTGGCCTCGAGGACCAGGGTTGAGATTCTCAAGAGCCTGGACAGGCGGAGGAAGATGCTCACCGAGCTGGCCAAGCAGTTCGGGATGTCACCCTCTACCATAAAGGAGCACATGGACAACCTCTCCAGGGCAGACCTGGTCGTGCAGATAGATGACGGCCACAAGTGGAAGTACTATGAGCTCACCCATAAGGGCCGGGAAATCCTCCACCCCGAGGGAAGCAGGGTTTATATAATCCTGGGCCTCTCTCTCTTTGCCCTTGTCTTCACCACATGGGACCTCTTCAAGAGCACCCTCTCATATGCGGCCCCCTTGGCGGCCCGCGGTGGAGGGTTGATGGAGGCCGGAAAGGATGCCATCGGGGAGGCCGCCCCCATGGCAGGCACCCAGGCCACGGCACCACTTATACCAGTGATTCCCTATACCCACATCCTGGGCATAGCCGTCTTCACAGCCATATTCGGCATCTCACTCGGATACCTGATTGCGAGAAGGATGAACCCACCGACCTTGCTATAGTAAACCAAATAAACAATCTCTGCTTGGATTTGGTTTGCTAGTTGTGCTCTCAGCAATTAATAGTCAGGTTTATTGTTTGGAGCAGTATAGATTGATTTTTCGGGGCGTTATCGTTTTTTGGATATTTTATCTGCTACCATGAACCCTGTGGTTACAGCAGTCTCCATGCAGGGGTAATGATAGAAGTCCCCACAGAGAAAGACATTTTCCATCTCATATTTCAAAGAGGGGATTTTAGAACCGGGCATTATCCTCGGCATGGCCATAGGTACATCCTCCACATTATGTATATTGAATTTTCCGTTCCTGAATAAAGTCTCCATATTGAGGACGTCAGAGCTCTTTCGAATCGGATATATGGATTGCTCTTCTCTGGTCAATAAGGTAAACATCGCCCTGAAATTTGATTCGTAATCCGGACCGGTCACAAATTCCCAGTCTTTCTTTAATTCACCCTTGGTGTAAATGGATTTGGTCCCGTGATAGGGGATCCCGAATTTCTTTCCCAGAATATTAGAGGATGCCGGCAGTTGAAGTGCCAAAACAACGTATTTGAATTTTTCACTGGTGCTTCTTACCATCTTCAAAATCCTTCCCCATACCTCTTTTTTCTCCCTTTCCCCCAGACCAGGTTCTTCAAATTTTCTGCATACAACGTCGAATCCGTCTGAAGATTCCTCAATGCCTGTAACCTCGGTAAGGAATTCTATCTCGTTATTTGATCCCCGCAAATATTTAACTATATCTTGGGTTATTGCGAACGGTCCTCCTCCGACTATGTAGCCTCCCTTTCTTGCGATGTTTAGAGATTTCTGAAGCTGGTGGACCCCGTCCTTTGCAGACATCTTCTTATAGTCTGTCTCGAATCTTATCTGGAGCATTGGGATAAGGAGAGTATCTCTCATGGTATCTGAATAATTGTTCATCCAGTCATCCATTGATATCTCATGAAGCTTTTCCACAGTCGGGTCTTTTTTCTCAATGGAGAAGTCCAAGGATTCAAGGTAATTCTGAAGCCTGTTTAACTCCTCCAGGGATATGTGGGTTATCTTGCCTGCTATACGCCTCTTTAATTTATCAAGAAGGGACAACTCATTCTCCATCATTATCATTGGTTTGAATTTGCTGAATGACATTGTTTTGCCATTACCAAAATACCCAAGCTGGCTTAATCTCAGTTTTTGAAGGTCTTTATACCTCAGTTCCTTTAAAAGTGACATTAGGTTGATGTCAGTATTCGAGACCACTCTGATTGCCTTGGGTGCCCTCCCGCCAGCCAGTACATCCTTTTCAAAGACCTTTACATTGAATCCCCTTTTTGCCAGCCTGTAAGCACACGAAAGGCCTGAAATGCCGGAGCCCACCACCGCGACAGTGTCTTTAATTTTTATCACCTAAGCTTATCAGGAAGCATTTTCCGAATTTTTTTTGTTGCAATCCCCATTATGGCCTTCTTTGCAAGCAGATATGTGACAGGACCGAAAGTGACTCTCATTCTCTCTATCAGTTCCACAAAATTCCCCATACTTGCCCCTTTTTTTACATTTCCATTGTCATCTATCTCCAGGCCAGAAATGCCCCTGGCCAGCCTTATAACCAATTTGGGCTTGGTTACAGAACTATATTCCCTGATTGCGGATTCAATCATTTTCTTGTATACCTTAAAATCCAAGGACTTGGATTTATCCGGTAATTTATTGTCTTTTGTATCCATTGATTATTTACTCCCCCAGGAACATAAATATTACATATTTGGTTGTGACAACTTAAATCCGTAAATTGTTGGGAAGACATCATATATCCTTTGTTTTTAACTCAGAGTGTGTGGAAATCAAAAAAGCATTATCATGCATAAGGTTTTATGGAACTGACTTGGCAGGGTCCATATATTCGGCCTGCGGAACAGTTAGCGCCTTTATAGTGTTCCAAGGAAGCATACACTAAAAATAGCATACGCTTGAATCGGTTAATGGTAATTGTAGTAAAGGACATAACAGTTTGGAAATTGTCCTTTGCTAGTTGTATCGGACATTGTTCCAAACGTTGTCTGGATACTATGTTTCCTTGTTGTGCTATAATATCACTAGACCAGGAGAGACAGTATCCCCTTCTGGACATGCATCCTGTTCTCGGCCTGGTCCCAGACTATGGACTGGGGGCCGTCCATGACAGAATCCGTGATTTCCTGGCCCCTGTGTGCCGGGAGGCAGTGCATGACAAGGGCCCCCCTCCTGGCGTGACTTAGCAGGGAGGGGTTGAGCTGGTAGTGCTTCAGGGCCATCTCTTTGGCCCTGTCGGGCTTCTGGCCCATGGAGAACCAGGTGTCTGTATAGACCACATCAGCTCCCTTAAGGGCCTCCCCGGGGTCCTGGGTGACCTCTATAACAGCCCCGGAGGACCTTGCATTGGCCTCGGATTCCCTGAGTACGGCCTTTTCAGGGGCCTGCCTTGCAGGGCAGGCCACGCTCATGTTTACGCCCAGTTTGGAGCACGCATACAATAAGGAATGCGTGACGTTGTTGCTGTCCCCGGTGTAGGCCAGCTTGAGGCCCTTCAGGCGGCCCCTTTTCTCATGGATTGTGTACATGTCAGAGAGGGCCTGGCAGGGGTGGAGGAGGTCGCTCAGGCCATTTATTACAGGCACGCCCGAGTGGGCGGCCAGGCCGATGATGTCCTGGTGGGAGAACACCCTGGCCATTATGGCATCGCAGTATCTTGACAGTGTCCTTGCTGTATCAGCAGTGGTCTCGCCCCTTCCCAGCTGGAGGTCCTGGGCATTGAGATAGAGGGCATGGCCCCCCAGGTGGTTCATGGCTACCTCAAAGGAGACCCTTGTCCTTGTGGAGGGTTTCTGGAAGAGCATGGCAAGATTCTTGTTCTTCAGGGTCGGCTGGACAGGCCTCCTCTTGAACTCGTCTGTCCTCTTGAATATGGCCATTATCTCCTGGACGCTCAGGTTCTGGATTGAGATTAGGTGCTGCATTATTTACCCCTTTATGGTTGTTCCCGCCATGCCACGCAGGGCCAGAAGGGCCTTCTCCCTCGAGGTTATTATAACCCTTTTACCGCCCTGCTTTATGAATCTTATGGCTGCCTCTATCTTGGGGCCCATGGAGCCGGGAGGGAAGTGGCCCTCTCCCAAGTACTGTTCGGCCTCCATGAGGGTCATGGAGTCCAGGGCCTTCTGGCGCGGGGTCCCGTAGCTGAGGGCAATCCTGTCCACGCCCGTTATTATAAGGAGGGTGGAGGCGTCCACTGCCATGGCCAGCCTCACAGCGGCCCGGTCCTTGTCTATGACAGCCCCGGCCCCCTCGAGGCCTGAGGCCTTTCTGAAGACAGGAATGCCGCCCCCGCCGCAGGCAATGACCAGGAATCCCTTCCTGACAAGGCTTCTTATCTCCCCCTTCTCCACTATCTCCAGGGGCTCTGGCGAGGGAACCACCCTCCTGAAGCCCCTGTCAGAATCCCTCCTGTAGATTCTTCCTGGCGAGGAGTGCGGCCTGGTCTTGAGGAACGGGCCTATGAACTTGGTGGGATTCCTGAATGCGGAATCCCCGGGGTCGACCACTACCTGTGTGATTAGGGTTGTGATTTTCTTTCCGGGGAGCATCTTTCTCAGGGTCCTCTGGAGGAGGTATCCAAGCTCCCCCTGGGTCTGGGCCCCGCATACATCCAGGGGCATGGGAGGGACCCTCCCCCCGGCAAGCTCCTGTTGCAGCAGGATGTCCCCCACCTGGGGGCCGTTCCCGTGGGTGATTACGATACGGTAGCCTGATTTGACAATCCTGGCTATCCTCCTGCAGGACTCCTCCACGTGCTCGATTTCCTGGTGAATCGAGAACCTCTCCCTGGCCGAGAGTATGCTGTTGCCCCCAAGGGCAATCACAATGGTCTCCCTGGGCATGTTAATAATTAGCGTGACTGGTTTAAATTTCGTTGAAAATAACCAGGACAGAACTCCTCGACCAATCCCCTGCGAGCCACTGGCAGGCAACTCTCTTTTCTTAGAAGCCTCATGTACGAGTTAAATAGCTTGGACCTCACACCCAATAAGGAGAAACCATTTTCATCGACTAGAAAATACCTGCCATTAGAAGACTCGAATTTTATCTTTCTCACCATGATACCACAATATCACTTAAGGGAAGAATTTATAAAAGAAATGGGTTTGCTTATTTCCTGAAAAGGAGGATGAACCTCAGCACCAGAATCATGACTATTATGAGGGCTATGACGGCGACTGCCGCTGTCTTCCAGAAGGGCCTCTCCTCAATGACCTCCCCTGTTATGGGTGCCTCCTCTGAGGGATGGGTGACGTTTATGGATACATTCCCGGGGGCCTCTGGCTCCCCCTCGGGTGGCTGCACCCCGGGCTCCTCAGGGGCCTCGGTTATGTTCTCCGGAACGTTAACAGAAATCCCGAGCTCGTCAGATGCGTGGCCGGACTCTGCCTTGATAGTCACGCTATAGGTTCCCTCCATTGTCCCAAACCCCGGGGAAAGATACAGGTAGAGGGAATCCTCTTCTCCACCCCCGAGGTGTGTTTCAGTGGGCTCGATATATGCCCAGCCAGGGCCGTCCATGGTTACCATGAAATTGTCAGCCTGCTCACCAGTGTTCCTTATGGTAATCTCTATCGTGGTGGCCTTCCCGACATCCACTGCCCCGGGGCCGTCCACAAGCTCAACACCGTAGCAGGCATCTGAGGACCTCAGGTTTATCTCTGAACTCTCGAGCAGGGAGACCCCGCCCTCGGAGCTCAGCTCCACAGTGAAGAGGTATCTTCCCTCCTCAATGTAGGGTATCTCGTAATCATGGCTTATGGCATGGAACTCGCCCGGCTCAAGGCTGACGCTTATGCTCTCCTCTGCGAAGTCAAGAGTATATCCATCCGTCTCCTTGCCCGTGTTCTTGATCTTTATGGTGTAGGGAATCCTTGCACCAGGACAGACAGTAACAGCATCGGGCTGCAGGGAAAGCTCTGCTGTGTAGCACTCCTCAAGCTCAATCTCTGCGGCCGCTGTATCCTTTATCTCCCCGTCAGAGGCAGTTACCTCAATGACAGCCGTGCCTTCGGGAAGCTCTGAGGTATCCACATCAAGCGCTATTGTCTTGGACTCGCCTGCATCAAGCTTTATGCTGTCCATGGTGAGTTCACCGAATGTTGAGGTGACGAGAAAGGTTCCCTCGAGGCCCCCGGTGTTCTTGATGCTGACTGATAATTCCGCGTCCTCTCCCTTGCAGACAGCCAAATCAGATGGGGAGAGTATGACTGCCACACCCCTGCACTCCTCAACATCTATTATCCCCGAGAGCATCTTGGGGGCTGCCACCTGGTCCCTTTCAGGGGTTACTGTCACCTCAAAGCTCTGTGCACCCCTCTTTTCAGGAACAACTGTGATTATTATGATGTCTGATTCCCCTGCATCCAGCACGGTCTTTGTCCTGTCGGGATAGGCCCAGTCAGGCGCGTCTATTGCGAACTCGTCTTCCTCTTCTCCGGTGTTGGTGATTGTGAGTTCATAGTCCTTGCTGTCCCCCAGGCATGCGTCCAGGCTTTCGGGCTCAAGCTCTGCTGTGAAATCAAGGCAATCCACAACCTCCATCTCCACAGGCGCTGTGGCGACTGCATAGGATTCGGCTGACCTTGCGGTCACAAAGACCGTGTGCTTTCCAGGGGAGATTCCCTCTTGGGGGTTGAGGACAAGCGAGACTACATATGATTGTTCGGATTCGACTGTCACGCTCTCCTGGGAGAACTCTGCCCAGTCCACAGAGGCAGACAGGTCGAAGTTCTCTGACCACTTGCCCAGGTTTGCAATCTCAATGTCATAGGCAACAGGCTCCTGGGTCTCCTGGCAGGATCTGCCGTAATCATCATCTATTACTATGCCGACGGAATGGCACCTCATAACCTCTATCTCTATGTCCTTGGTAACGGTGTCTCCACCCATGGATGACTCAGCAGTCACCTTGGCATGATATATTCCGGGCTCAATGTTGTATGGAAGGGTTATCCAGAAGGGGTCTATGACGGCAGCCTCTCCTGAGGCAAGCGTCTGGTGGGGCTTTATGAACCCCAGGTCAGCCGGCCAGTCAAGGGAGAGCAGGGCTGTATCTGTCTGGCCGCCAAGGTTGGTTACCATGACCTCAATGTTGCTGAGTACGGTGTCCGGGCAGCTTGATATCCTGTCCGGGGGGTGCTGTCCTGTAGAAACCTGAAGGTTCAGGCTGGCTGCCATGACACCCTGCACTAGCAAAAGCACAAAGACTAGAGAAGACGCTGCTGCAAGAAAGTTCTTAACCATAGCAGTTTATGAGCAAAAAATCTTATAAACCCCACAGCAAAAGGCTTATAAAACTATCGCTTCTCGAATGTCACTTCATCATCTGTTTTAAGGTGCCTGATGCCGAACCAGGCAACCAGGGCTGCTGCTATTATAATAATCACTATAACAGTGTATATGCTGGTGGCTATGGTTATAAGCGAACCTGTAAGGCCATCCAATGGCTGGGCTCCGGGGCTGTCCGCCTGGGCAATGAATACGTCCACATCCTTGGTGAATGTGAGCTCCTCTGCAGCAGCCACCACCTTAACGGCCAGGGTGTAGCTGCCTGTTTCCTTGGGATTGATGAATATGTATGAGGTCCTGTCCCCCTCCACATTCATCGTCTGCTTGTAATCCAGCCAGTCCTGTGGGACCCCATCAATCGATATCGTGAAGTCCTGTTTCACATGGGAGTGTATGTTTATGGATACAACCTTGGACTTGTAGAGGTTGACATCCATGGACGAGGGCTGTATCTCCACGTCTGTGGGGCCTGGCTCAGGCCCCGGCTCCGGGCAGTCGTATGGGCAGTTCTGCCAGCTCTCGCCTAGTTCGCATACCCCGTTGTAATTACATGCCGTGGTTACAGGGGCTGCTGCATTAATCACACCCTCCCTTGAACCGCTTGCACCACAGTCAGAGGAAACAGATACCCCTATGGTGTGTTTTCCCTTTTCAAACACCACAAAGTTCCATGTGCGGGTTACTGCTGAACCCGGCCCGAGGGTGAATACCTTCCTTCCAAGGTAGGTTCCGTCCAGATGGAATTCCACCCTGAAGTCCTCTGTGTAGCTTCCTGTGTTCCTTACAGTTGCCTTGACAAAACCCGTCTCGCCAGGGGCTACGGTCTGTGAATACTCCATATTCTCAAGACTGAGCGAGCATCCGGGCGACGGCCCCGGCCCCGGAACGCCTATGCACTGGCCCCCCGAGCATCCCTGGCTGCAGTACTGCCAGTTCTTCCAGACAAGGTCGCAGTCAGATGTCCTGTACCTCTTCTGGAGCCAGTTCCCATAGCACTTGTATATATTGAGGTATCCGGGGTTGCAATCCTCCCCTATAATAATGGTTTCTGTCTCTTCATCAGTGTCACCGCAGTCGGCCTCTGCCCTTACCCTTATCTTATAGGTTTCGCCCTCCTCGAAATCGTAATACCTGAACTCTATCCTCTCTGAGTCACCCTCGTCGATGTCTATGTCATCACGCTCGACCCTGTCACCGTCAACATAAATCCTGTACTCCACCTCAACATCATAGTCTCCCCTGTTCCTTATACCGAAGGTTATGTCTTCATCGTCCTCGATGTCAAGGTCGTATATCTCTATCCTGCAGTCGCCGCCGTTTTCCTCGACCTCCACGGTGGCCAACGCCTCATCCTCCTCACCATCATCGTCCTCGACAGTGGCCCTGCACTCGACCTCGTCCCCCCCATCTGTTTCAGATGAGTCCAGGGTATCCTCTGCGGCATCGGAGTAGCCAGAGACGTCCCTTATCCTGGTTCTCTCTAGGTTCCCATCCACGTACCACCTGAATTCAACAGAATCAAGGTTGCCATCCTCATCCTCGACATGGACCTCGCAGGTCATGTCATCCCTGTCATCGGGATGGGTGGGGTCTATGCCTATGCTCTCTATCTCAGGGGGTTCATTGTCACACCACGGACAGTAGCCAGTGACCCTTATGACAAAGGTGTCAGTGTCCCAGGCACCCCTCGTGTCAGTGACTCTCACGGTCAGGGCCGACTCCCCAAGCTGCCTAGCATCGTCACACCAGACATACCTGTCATCCGTTATCCAGCACTCTGTTATGTCGCTGTTGCCTGCGGCATCAAGGCTGAAATCCAGCTCACCGTCAGAATCCTCAATATCATAAGCATAATCCCACAGGTCGACTATAACACCCTCCCCTATCTCGGTGGTCTGGTCAGGGATTCCCTGAATCACCGGGGGATTGTTCTGGCTAGTCTTGTGGACCTGGACAGTAACATCATCATAGTCATGGTTTTCCTCAATATCCCACACATCCACATTGCACCTTATCTGGTCGCCCTCCCTGGTGAATTCGTAGTCAAGAACGTCAGTTTCGATATCCGAGGACCCTGAAACATACTTGTTGACATACCTTATCATTACTGTGTTTCTGTACCACCTGAATTGTATCCCATCCAAGTCCCCATCAGAATCCGAAACCTCGGCCGCGCAGGTCAGGTCATCCCATACCTCAGGGCTGACCGGCTCTATCTCCACAGATACAGCAGTTGGCCCGGCAGCCCTGGCAGGGCTGACAAAGACCATAAACATGAGGCAGAATGCCAGTGCAGCGAGTGCCTTGCTTTTCATAAACCCACCACGTTAAATGTTGTTACTCTGTACTAGTAACATAAACTCGGTATTTAAATACTTTTCGGTCTATACCTCAGATTCCCGAGTGGTTTCTGAGGTTCTCAAGGATGAGTTTCCTCTCTACCCTGGAGATTATGGACCTCACCTCCTCCAGGTTCTCGGGTTCAGTGGATACAGAGCCCACGCCGAGGCTGACCAGGGACTCGACTATCCTCGGGTCTGATACGAAGTCGCCGTAGACAGAGGTCTCCACAGAATACTTCCTGCAGGTCCTGAGGATGTGCTTGAGGAGGTTAACCACCGCGGGATTCAGCTCTGAATAGAGCTTGGATATCCTCGAGTTGTCCCTGTCCACACCGAGGGTGAGCTGGGTGAGGTCATTCATGCCTATGGCAGCAAAGGCAATGCCCTCCTTGCAGAAGTTCTCTATCTCCAGGCCGGCTGCAGGGGTTTCCACCATTATGCCTATGTTTAGGGGGAAATCTGCCATTCGCTTCACTGTCCTCAATTCCTCCACGCTGGATATGAAGGGAAGGCCAAGGACTATGTTGCCGATTCCCTCCTGGTAAAGGCGCTTTATTATCCCAATCTCTATCCTGAGAAGCTCGGGCTGGTCGATTCCCCTCCTTATTCCGTGCCATCCCATGATGGGATTGTTCTCAGAGGGTTCGTGCTCTCCCCCATCAAGCTCCCTGAACTCATCTGTCCTTATGTCTATCGACCTGTACCAGACAGGCTTCGGATAGAATGCCTTGGCTATGCTCCCCAGGCCTGAAAGTAGGGATTCCACAACCCCCTCGGGATTATGCCTGACGAGATAGAAGGGGTGCTTTCCTGTCTCTGTTATGATGTGCTCTGCCCTCACCAGGCCCACCCCGTCTGATATCCCGGCCGAGTTTCCCACCCTTCCGGGGATAGAGACTATGGTCTTTATTCCAGTAGCTGTGATGCCATCATCCCCTAATCCCCCGGGGATTTCATCTGTCTGGGGAGGGGTGTGCATGGGCATTGCAGCCCCTGGGGCAGGCATCTGAGGGATATAAGACTGGGCAGGAACCATGAAGACCCCGCCTTCAGAGGCATTGAGCACGATTCTCTGCCCGTCCTTGAGGACGGATGTTGCATTCGCTGCAGATACCATGCAGGGTATCCCGAATTCCCTGGCGAGGACTGCTGCATGGCATGACCTGGAGCCCTCATCGGTTATGATTCCGGAGAGTTTTTCCATTATCAGGAGCATGTCGGGCAGGGTCATCTTTGTCACAAGGATATCCCTCACCTCTACCCTTTCAATGCTGTTCATTGATGAAAGAACCCTTGCCTGGCCCCTTACAAGGCCCTGGAAGACGCAGGTCCCCCTGACAAGGGGCCCCTCAAGGCCGGAGGGCTCATCCCCGGTATCATGGGAAATCCCGTAATCCGGCATCGGCCCTGCGTCCAGAATGAATACCCTGCCTCTCTCCCCGCACCACTCAATCTCCTGAGGATGCCCCCCAAAGCCCTTCTCTGTCTTTACGGCGAGCTCGCACAGCCTTGTAATCTCCTTTTGGTTGAGCAGCTCTGCCTCAATCCTCTCCCTGAAGACAGGCTCCCTTACAATCTTTCCTGTCATCTCATCCCTCTTCTTGAGCCACATCTTCTTTCTCACAGTCTTGCCCTCGAGGGCCCCTGTCTCCTTGCTTATGACGTATTCATCGGGCGTGACCATCCCGGAGATGATGGAATCCCCAAAGCCCCATGAGCCTTCAATCACTATCCTTGAGGTCTCGCCTGTCTCTGGCTGGCTGGTGTAGACAAAGCCGGATTTGTCAGGCTCAACCAATTTCTGGACAACTACCCCCATCACGGGCATGCCCCTTACCCTCTTGCGCTTCCTGTAGAGCATGGCCCTCGGGCTGAAGAGGGATGCCCAGCAGTCCCTGACCGCATGGGATATCTGCTGGCAGCCCCGTATGCTCAGGGTGCTCCTCATCTGCCCGGAGAAGTTGGCCCCCGGTATCCCCCCGGAGGTGGGTGACGGCCTGACAGCCACAAAGGCGTTGTCCCTTCCAGCCCTTATCAGGTCGAGGGCGGGGCCGCCTATCTCCTTGGCCTCGCTGCCTATGGAGAGGTCCTGATATTCCTCCTTGAGCTCCCTCTCTATGAAATCCGGCATTGCACCATTGATTATGATGCCCTGTATCTGGTCCGATATCTTCACGAGCCTCTCCGTACCTGCCTGGTGTGATTCATCCAGGAGGGACTCTATCTTACTGGCAATCTTGTTGTATTTGAGGAACTTTGTGTAGGCATCGGTATTCAGGACAAAGCCCGAGGGCACGGGAAGCCCCCCGGACAGCATCTCCCCCAGCCTCCTGGCCTTCATGCCCACCTTCTCTGTGCCCGAGTTCACCGAACCGAGCTTTATTGTATACTCCCCCGCCATATGAACCAACTATTATTTACAGCTTAACAATATATCACACATGGAGTAATTGGTAATATAATTTTTTATCTGGATACCTGGTATATATATGGAAACTGGACGGTGCCGAAGATATGGAAACAAATAAGAGTGGGCCCGATGGAATACGCCTTGAGGAAACCCTCAGGAAGGAGACGAGGAAGTGGCTCTCAAGGCTCGATAAGGCCTACGCGGCCTTCACACCCACGGGAAGGCTCCCCGATAGGGAGCTCATACCCGTCAGGCAGAACATAGAGGCATACATCAGGGATGCCCGCCACTTCCTCGACAAGGGGGACCTGGTCAGGGCCTTCGAGGCCGTCATATACGCCTGGGGCCTCCTGGAGGCCTGCCAGCACCTGGGGCTGGTGAAGAAATAAGCAAGGTTCAGCCTATTTTTCCCTTGATCCAGTCTATAAACCTTTTAGCTCTTACCAAGGTAAGGTTGGCATCCCTTTGGCTGCACTCTACATGTGTATATCCGAATTTGCTTCTTTTCTCAAGGGCCTCTGCCAGAATCTCCTTTTTAGAGTCCCTTCCTGAAGAGGCTTCGAGGTGCAGCCTTATCGCCTCCCTGTGGTTCTTGCTGGCTCTTCTTCCAAGATTAAATATGCAGAATCCGTCATTTGCTAGAATAATTGCCTGGGAAGAATCAAAAACAGAGACGTTGAACCTGCCCTTCTGATAGTTCTCCAGTGCTGAGTGATAGAACTCCTCTGCCTTTTCAATGAATATTCTTGCATCGTTCTTTCTCACTTCTTTGACCATACCAGCTCCTCCGGGTCCTTGCCGTAAATCAGCTCGTGACTCGCTAACACATTCAAAACAAATTCTTCGCCCCCCCTTGCCTTGTCCCTGAATTCATTCAGGCTCATTGACAGTATTGATATATGGAAGCCAAACCGCTGGGTCAATTCACCAACCAGCCTGTATATCTCCCTTTCACTGATGTCTTTCTCATAAATAAGCAAGAAATCAACATCACTTGTAGTCTTTAGCCCGTTTAAGGCAGAACCGAAAAGGACAACACTGAGGGGATGCATCTTCCTTGCTCTAGATACCAGAGCTCCCTTTACCTGGTTAAGCAGGGACTTGTCCTGAGATAATGATTTAGCAATTGCTTTTGCCAGGCTGGTAGAGGCCAGGCTGTAAACAGCGTTTCTTCCCATGTCCTTCCTTTTCAGAAAACCCCTCTCGTACATCTCCCTTAAGCATTCGCTTGCCCTGGATTTTGATATGTCGAGTCTCCTTGAGACATCGGATACCGTTATGGACTCTTTCTTGTTCTCAGTAAAGAATCTGGCTATTCTAATCTTGATTCTTGAGTCCAGGATTTCCTCTAACATGTGTATTTATTGGGTGTTTGGATTTAAATATGTTCGATTTATCGAACACATGTTCGATTTTTCGAACAATTGTCATTTCCTGCTTGCTGACCCTCCCTTATACCCGCAGAACCCCTCCATGGGGCAGCCCTGGCAGGCAGGCCTGGGCCGGCAGAACCTCTTGGCCACCTCGACTATGAGGGCGTGGTATTCCTTGTATATCTCCGGGTCCCTGGGGAGCCTGCTCTCAAAGAATTTCCTGACCTCCTCATAGCCCCAGGTGGGGCTGATGAGGCCGATCCTGGTGAATACCCTCCTCGTGTAGGCATCGACCACGAAAAATGCCTTGCCCCGCGCATAGAGGAGTATGGAATCCGCTGTCTCGGGGCCAATCCCCCACAGGGAAAGCAGGTTCTCCCTGGTATAGGGCCCCCCAAAGCCTGCCAGGTTTATGAGCTTCCTGGCCTTCTGGTTGTAGTAACCGCTGGGTTTTATCAGCCCGGCAAGCTCCTCCCAAGAGAGCTTCAGGAGGGATTCCCTGTCCCTCACCCCGGCCCCCGCGAGGTTCTCCAGGGCCCTTTCGACATTGGTCCAGGCCGTGTTCTGGGTGAGGACAGCCCCTGTCATGATTTCCCATTCAGGCGGCTCAAGTCCGTGGCCTACGGGCCACCATCCCTGGGGGCCCAGGGTCTTCAGGAGGCGCTCATAGATTCTCAAAAGCATGGTTAAAGCTTGGTATTAAGGTGTTTTATTGCTTTTCCTTTCAAACATAGCCATGAAAACGATGTATATCATCACCAGGAAGGGGATTATCTCCAGCCTTCCCAGGAACATGTTGGCTATCAGGATGAGCTTTCCAGAGGGATGCATGTCTGCTATGGGGACAACCGAGAGGCCCACGGTCCCCTCAGCAGAGGCCACTGTGAAGAAGGATTCCATGGGGGAGTATCCCAGGAAGGTCAGGCCCATGGAGCTCGTCCCCAGGATGATGAAGTACATGCAGGCAAAGAGGGCGATTATCGAGAGCTCATTATCCTTTATGACCCTTCCCCCGAGCTTGAAGGGGACCACGGCCTCCTCCGGGAGGGATATCTTCTTGCCCATCCAGGGCAGTGATTTCAGTATTATGCCTGACCTTATAAGCTTGAGCCCGCCCGCAGTGGAGCCGGCATAGCCCCCTATTATCATAAGGGTTATGAGAAGGACTCTTGTCAGCCCCGAGGATATGTCCGCGTTGCTGAAGCCGGTTCCTGTCAGGGCGGAGAATGCCTGGAACACCCCGTGCCTGAAGGGCTCCGGGCTGTAGAGGTAGGAGACGCTCACCAGGATGGAGAATATCAGGAGAAGCGCCCAGAAGAGCCTTGTCTCGGGGTTATTGATATAATCCCTGAATTTTCTGCTCCACAGCCTCGCATGAACAAAGAACGAGGTCGCGCCAAGGACCATGAGGAGAATGGCCACGGCCTCTATTGCGGGGCTCCCGAACGCCCCGATAGAGGCATTCCTGGTGGTGAACCCCCCTGTGGCGATGCCTGTTATCGCATTGAGTATGGATTCGAAAAAGGGCATGCCGGCCAGGGTGAACAGGGCCATACCGAGGAGGGTGTAGGAGAGGTATATCATCATCACCCTGCGGACCGTGCCCCTGACGCCTGCCCCTATCATGCCTGCGCCGCCCTCGGCCTTGTAGAGGTAGTATGAGGACATGCCAGGAGAGCTCACCAGTATGAGAAAGATTATGATTATCCCCACACCCCCTATCCACTGGGTAAGGGCGCGCCAGAACAGCAGGCTGGCCGGGAGGCCCTCAGGCTGGACAACAGTCAGGCCCGTGGTGGTGAACCCCGAGACTGACTCGAACCACGAATCCATGGGGTTCATGTAGAAGATATAAGGGATTGCCCCAATCAGGGAGACCACCACGAAGGAGAGCCCCGCTATTACCATGGCCGAACTCAGGGTGAGCTCCTCCTTCTTGAACCTCCTGTCGAGGGTCATGCCGGTTATAAAGGAGATTACAGCCCCTATAAAGAAGCCCGTGTGCATCCCGTCCCCGAATATCCAGGACACAAAGACAGGGGTCAGGATGAGAATCCCCAGTATCTCCAGGAGGGTCCCGAGGTAGGAGGCCACGGTGCGGAAGTCCATGTTAATAATTGTCTGCCGGGATTAATATTATTGACAAAAATGGAAATGCTTTCTCGGGTACATCCTGATTCTATCCGCCCGCCCCCACCAGATTCCTTACGGGTATTCAGATAACAGAGAATAAGCCGTTAAGAATCATTCTCTTCCCTGAAGCTCCCCTTCAAGATTCTTTATTCTCTTCTTCAGCTCAATCATCCTGAGTTCCCTGCCAACGGCAAGCCGGTTGAACTTCTCAAGGTCTTCATTCGTCTGCTCCAGTTCCAATGTCCTCTCCTTTACCTTCTTCTCAAGGGTTTTGCTGTATTCCTCCAGCTTTCTCCTTGATTTCCTGAGGTCAGAAGTCATCTGGTTGAACGCAGAGGCTAGCTCCCCTACCTCATCCTTTGTCTTGATATCTATCTTCGCGTCCAGGCTGCCTTCACCTATCTTGATGGCAGCATCCCTCAGCCTCTTTATCGGCCGGGTCATCCTTCTCGAGAGATAGATTCCCGCAATTATTGCCAGGAAGAAGCTTATGAGCATGGTCAGTGCAGAAAGCCCTATCTCCATGGTCACGCTCTCGTACGCCTCCTCGACAGGCAGCTCAACCACGACTGCCCAGTCGGGCTTGCCCAGATGTGCATGGTTGGCAACTACCTGGTTTCCCAGAATCCCCTCTGATACGTCTGCGCTGCTCTCATGAATAGTCTCATCACCCTTTACGAATTCACTTACCTCCTCCAGTTTCGTGAGGCTCTCTCCCTTCAGGACGCGGCCGATGTCGCCAAACGCTATCAGGTTTCCCTGCTTGTCCACAACGTAGGCAAGCCCGTTCCTGCCAATCTTGATGCCAGCCACCAGGTCCCACATGAATTTCAGGTTCACCTCAGAAACCAGTATCCCTTCATAATCTCCAAACACATTCCTGACAGGAACAGCCATTATCACCATGGGCTCGCTGGTTATCTCATCAATGTATACAGAGCTTATGTACGTATCCCCCTGGCTTAGCTGGTAAAAAATATCGCTGCTGTTCTGCTTCATCAGCTGGCCTGATACCAGGCCCGAAAGACGTGAGACCCTTATAAGCTCATCTCCATCATCATCCAGAAGTAAAAGCTGCCTGAAGGATGGCTCAAGCCCGATCAGCTTATTCAGTATCAGATTCTGCTGCTCATTTGGGGCAGTCACCACGTCACCGATGCTTGAGGCAGTCTCCAGCACGCTGAATTTCTCCTGAATAAACCCACTGACATCCTTGGCCGCATCCCTGGCTATCAGGTGCTGCTGTTCGGCTATGACCTCCCGCTGGGCCTGGAGGCTGAAATATACATCCAGGCTGCTTGCAATAAGCAGGACTGTAGCGCTCAATGCAAGAAAGGCAATCGCCAGGGTGACCGTAAAGCTCCGCAGATTCCTTTTCTTCTCTGGCTCATTCTTTTGAGGCATAACAATCAACTTAAAATCCCCATCTAGCGTATTATCTCGTCAGCCCTGGCCAGCAGGCTTTCGCTCACATTCAGCCCAAGCTCTTTAGCCACTTTGTAGTTTATCCACAACTGTGCCTCGGGTGTGACAACTGGTATTGTACCAGCAGGAGTACCCTTAAAGATTTTGTCAGCCAGGGATGCTGCCTGTTTACCTTGGCCAACGTTGTCAGGGACAAAACTAAATATACTACCAAGGGATACTGCAAGATTCGTGCCACTGCCAATAGGCAATTTGTTTGCATTGGCAAGGGTGAGAATCGCCCCAAAACCTTCAGGCGAGTTGTTAAGAATATCGGGCATAATCAGGATAGCATCAATGCCAATATCATCCAATGCAGCTCGCTTCTGCAGAGCAGCCTGAAATTCTTCCATATTGTTGACGGGGTCTTCCACCAATGTTATACCCAATGATGAGGCTATTGAACGCATCTCCCTGAGCGCAGGGGCTGTATTAGGGTAATTGCAATCATAGACTAGATAAACCTGTTTTGCTTCTGGTACTAGCTCATGCAAGAACTCAACCTGTTTGGCTGATAACTCCGGGATAGGGAAGCGGACACCAGTGATATTCCCCCCGGGCTGTTTCACACTCTCTACCAGGTCATAACCTTCCAGACCAGCCATGGCAAAAACCACTGGAATGCCTGCCCCTTGGGTAGATGCCTTGGCTGCTAAGGCCGGCTCGGTGGGAAAGACAAAAATCAGGTCAACCTTGTCTTCCACGAATTTCTCGACGGCCTGCCTTTCACCCTCAGGGTCAGCATCCTTTACTTGCAAGTCGTATACTATATTTTCACCTTCGATGTAGCCTAACTCAGTCATCCCGGCCTTGAAGCCATCTGCTATACCGACAAAAGCATCTGAGCCAGATATAATACCCACATGATACAACTCTTTTTTTGTTTCTGTGACGCACCCGCTCGAAATAATAGATCCTATAACCAAAATGATTACAAGCAGCATTGGTCGATTGGATTCAATCTGCCTGTCTGGATTCATTCTAACCATCTTTTCTGGTAAAGCATTATCCAATAACCACCCGAAGGCCTAGCGGATTATATTATCTGCACTGACCAACAAGGCCTCGCTCACATTGATTCCAAATTCCTGAGCCGCATTGTAATTTATCTCAAAATAGCTCTCTGAAGAGACAACCGGGATGGTGCCTGCATCTATCCCCTTGAGTATCTTGTCAGCCAGTATTGCTGCCTGTTGCGCCGTTTTCGGGATATCAACATTTATGCCAAAAATAGACCCGTATTCCTCGCCGGCCTGCATAATCAGGCCTCCAACGGGTATGTTGTTTTCATACGCGAACTTACCTATCACTGCATAAGGCTCAGGGAATGTACTAAGTGGCTCGGGTATGAACAATATCGCGTCAAAGCCGATATCGCCGGACGCAGCAATCGCGTCCAGCCCGGCCTGGAGCTCTGACGCGTTGTCAGCCGGGAACTCTATCAACGTTACGCCCGCGGCTTCAGCAACCGGATGCAATGCCTCCATCTGGTTGGCTACAATGGGATAGCCCCTCTGGTAGGGTATCCACATTACCCTGGCCTCCGGGACAAGCTCGCGCATGACCTCAAAGCGCTTTATGGCAAGGTCCGGACCAGGGTATCTCACACCAGTGATATGCCCCCCGGGGTGGCTCACACTGTCAACAAGGCCGGTCCCCTCAATGTTGGCTATGGAAAAGATAACAGGAACCTCCGTTCCCTGGGTGGCTGCCTTGGCTGCCATGGATACCTCAGTGGGAAACGTGTATATCAAGTCAACGTCGTCCTCCACGAACTGCTCCAGGATTTGCCTTTCCCTCTCAGGCTCAAACATTGTGCTCTGAACATCGTAGACTATGTTCTCCCCTTCCACATACCCTAACTCAGTCATCTTGGCCTTGAACGCGACCGGTATTTCTTCCAGGAATACCCCCAGCCCGTTCAGCATCCCGACGTGATAAACCTTCTGGGTCTCTGTCACGCACCCGCTCGAAATCACGCAACCAGCAACTAACAGGATTACAAGCAGAATAATCTGATTGGGTTTTTGCTTGCCTGTATTCATTCTAACCATCTATAACCTATTAAAGCATTCACCCGGGGTCTAGCGGATTATCTTGTCTGCCCTAGCCAGCAGGCCCTCGCTCACATTGATTCCAAATTCCTGAGCAACCTTGTAGTTTATCTCAAGATAACTCTCTGACGAGACAACCGGTATCGTGCCGGCATCCGCCCCCCTAAGGACCTTATCGGCAGACACTGCTGCCTGTTCCGCTGTCTTCATGATATCGACGTTCACGCCAAAGATAGAGCCGTATCCTCCCACTTCCATGAGGGCACCGCCAATCGGCACGTTGTTCTCAGATGCAAACCTTCCCATCACTTCAAACGCATCAGGCGTCACGGCAAGTGGCTCGGCTATAAACAGTATGAAATCGATGTCTATGACCCCAGACGCAGCAATCGCGTCCAGCCCGGCCTGGAGCTCTGACGCGTTGTCAGCCGGGAACTCTATCAGCGTTACGCCCGCGGCTTCGGCAACTGGATGCAACACAACCATCTGGCTGGCTACAATGGGGTAACCCCTCTGGTAGGGTATCCACACCCTTTTGGCATCCGGCGCCATCTCGAGCATTATCTCGAACCTCTTGATGGCAAGGTCAGGACCGGGGTATCTCACACCGGTGATGTGCCCTCCGGGCTGTCGCACGCTTTCCACAAGACCAGTGTCTTCTATGTTGGCGAAGCAGAAGACCACGGGAACATCTGTCCCCTGAGTGGCTGCCTTGGCTGCCATGGATACCTCGGTGGGAAAAGTGAAAATCAGGTCAACCTCATCCTCCACGAATTTGTTGAGAATCTGCTTCTCCTTCTCCGGCTCAAAGTTCGTTGTCTGCAGCTCATAGACTATGTTATCCCCTTCCACATACCCTAACTCAGTCATCTTGGCCTTAAACGCGACCGGTATTTCATCCAAAAATTCCCCCAGCCCGTTCAGCATCCCGACGTGATAAACCTTCTGGGTCTCTGTCACGCACCCGCTCGAAATCACGCAACCAGCAACTAACAGGGTTAGAATAAGCATCTGCCATCCGGATCCGAACTGCCTGCTCATCTACAATACCCTTATCCCATATATATATTAATTATATGTATAATAATTACCTTATCTTATATATAATAATACATATCCTTGTTTAAACGTGGCCCTTTACGAGGGGTCCTGCCCCGATGCAAGAAACCCCGCCTTGAGCGTCCGGTGGCAATTCCGTTCATTTCCCCGACTTTCTCTCAAGCGCATTGATCCTCTTCTTCAGCTCAATCATCCTGAGCTCCCTGCCAACGGCAAGCCTGTTAATCTTCTCAAGCTCCTCTACATTCTTCTTAAGCGCATCCTCAGACTTCTTTCGCTCAGTGATATCGCTTCCGACATCGAGGACCTTGGTCACCTTCCCGCCTTCCTTCAGGGGTATGCCCACAAGCTCGAGGAAAATCTCCCTCCCACCCTTCAATTTAACCTTGTAGACCGTCTTGTCTGTCACCTTCCCCCCGATATTCTTCCTGAACTCTATGAAGGCCTTTATCAGGTCCTTCTTGTCAAGGGATGCCACCTCTGAGAACACCTTGCCTTTCACATCCTCTATATTCATCCCAAACAACTGGGCAGTATACCTGTTGGCCTCCAGAACCCTTCCCTTCCTGTCGAGGGTGAATGCCACAAAGGGAAGGTTCTCAAAAATAGTCTTGTAGACGTCGCTTTCACCAGAACCGGAATCTCTTGCATTTTCCATGCTTCTCAATTAATTATTTTATTGCTATATATATAATCATTTTTCGTGCCTGGAATGTATATTAACCCCCCGGCCCAACTATGATTATGCGCGGCTTTGTCTTCATGCTGGAGGCTGTTTTTGCGGGCCTGATACTTCTGGGGTTTATGCTCTACCTGGCCCATGGCTATAGCCAGGCCGGTTCAGGGCCTGAGCACGATTTCGGGCGGGTCCTGCCCGAGCTCGACCAGAGAGGCCTCCTCAGGGGCTATGTGTATTCAGGCGACATCCAGGGCCTTGAGGACGAGATAAGCCTCTATGGATTCAGCCACTCCGTTCAGATATGCCAGCCCTCGGGGGGCTGCGCAGGCCAGGCAGGCCAGGGAGGGAATGTCTGGGTGTCTTCCTATTTCATGGCAGGGGGGGATTCCTATCAGCCAAGGGAGGTAAGGCTCTATGTCTGGGAGGCTTAAGGGTAGGCGCAAGGGGCAGTTCTTCATGCTGGGAGCGCTGCTGCTGTGCGCATTGTTCTTTGCGGCCCTGCCCGGCCAGGTGATCCTGACAGGCGGCCACACAATGGACATCTCAAGGCTGGCCGGGAACCTTGAGAGGGAGATTCCCCATGCCCTGAACCTGGCCATGCTGGAGGACGGCAACCCATCAAAACTCGGGGAATTCACGGGATTCGTCAGGGACAG